>Ga0208079_1000007_pt1 | contig 117868 bp, 119 predicted proteins | sample NGESurdeep092012_5_FD_184474 | JGI IMG/M metagenome (GOLD analysis project Ga0208079, IMG submission 184474) | Arctic peat soil microbial communities from Barrow, Alaska - NGEE Surface sample 210-2 deep-092012 (SPAdes) | ecosystem: Environmental > Terrestrial > Soil > Wetlands > Peat ... | reverse complement strand
AGCCCGTTCAAAAATGTCTTCTTTCGTAGCAGCCGAGGTAACGAGGCTCAAATTTCCCTTAAAACAATAATTCATTCAGAGCCTTCTCACCAGTCTTCGCACCATGTGCTACGGCCCGGCAGGTGTCGGCTGCTACTTCTTTAAAGGGCTGTTAGAACGCGGACAGCCTTGTCGCGTTTGATGGAACCACTTGGGAGAGTGTTGTTTATCTCTTGGTTAGGAAGGCTGAATCGGTATAAAAAATGCTCATTTCAGGGCGAATATGAGATTCAGATCGGCTGTTCTTGGGCTGGTTTTTTTGCAGCGTTGCGGTTGGTTTCCCTTCTTCTTTCATAAGTCGAAGCGGGTGCCGGCATTTTATCTGGTTGCCGGTTTGTTGCTGGCGCTGTTGATTCCAACCGCCGTCGCCCAGTCATCCACGAACTTCCCAATTTTTCAGTTTGCCATCTTCTACAACCCGGACTTGGAAATTAACCCCAATACCAACTTCACCATCAGTGGCAGGGTCCATTGTAACACCAACATTTACTGCACCGGCTACAGCCCCTCACAGCCGTTGACGTTTTTGAGCAGCGTGGATGCCGCCGGGACGATAACAAACAAACCAAGTCCGCTTGATCCCCAGAATTATGGCATGCGCTTCGGCAATGTGGTTTTCTCTGCCGGCAGCCCGATTGCGCACTACGACACATTGAACCTGCCACTCGGCACATCCGCCACAAACTATACCTACGCCGCCATTGAGAGCCTGCTTAAGTTGCCGCCGGCGAATTATGCGTTGGGGACGGCGGCTGCATATACGGCCAACGGTCAGCGTTATTTTGCCAACCGGGTTGACCTCATCATCACCAACGATGTCGCCACCGGCACCAACATCACGGTCTTATACCAAAACCAATACAACAGCCCCAATTATTTGACCAAGGTTTCACCCGATGCTGCGAATATTTTTGTTACCGGTTACACCACTAATCTAATCACCCATGTACTCACGACCCTATACGCGACTAATAGATTCTATTCGTATGTAACCAACGTCACCTTTTACGATTACCGCGAAAGTAACACTGTTCGGGCGCTGCAGATTGATGTGGCCAAGCTGGGCGCGTGGCTTGGCAACACCAACCCATCAAACGGCGGCTGGCAATATGAACTCATGAACACCGACCCCGCCGGCGGCACCAGCAAAGGCCGCGTCATCAATTCCATTTACGTTTATAACAACATTACCCGCACCGCCTCGGTCTTGCCCGCCGTGCGGCTGGTCAACGGTGCGCAACTGCCAACGAACACTTGTGGCTTTTATCCGGCCTCAGGCCTCGGCATTGCCACTGTCCAGCCGATTTATGTGATGGGCAACTACAATGTCACCACCGATGGCGTCCACTATGCCTATACATTGGGATCAACCACCAACGGGAATACCCTGCCGGCCGCGATCTATGCTGATGCCATCACCATTCTTTCGAGCAACTGGAGTGATGGTTATAATGCAAGCACCAACCTGAGCGCGCGCAGCGCCATCTACGACACCACCATCAATGTTGCGTGTTATGGGGGTATTGTGCCCTCCAACGGCAAGAATTACAGCGGCGGCTTGGAAAACTTCCTCCGCCTGTTGCAGGATTGGGGTGGTTACACCCTCACCTACAATGGCTCCATTGTTGTAATGTTCCCCAGCATCTACGCGACGAATTGCTGGAAAGTGGCCGGCAATGTAAATAATTTATATTACATGCCCACCCGCAAATGGGGCTTCGACACGACATTCACACAACTCGACAAACTGCCACCGCTCACGCCAGTGGTCGTGGATAATACCACCAACCCTCCCGCGATTATTGCCCAACCACAAAGCCAGACCGTCGCCTCGGGCAACGCTGCGATATTCACGGTCACGGTCTTCGGACCCGGGTCGTTGGCTTACCAGTGGAGTTTCAAGGGAACAAACATTGCCGGAGCTACGAATGCCTCGCTTACGTTGGCCAACGTGCAAACCAACCAGGCCGGCGCGTACCGCGTGCAAGTGACCAATGCCTTTGGCTCGACCCTGAGTTCCAATGCGGTTCTGACGGTGCCAATCCCGCCGAGTATCCAAGTCCAGCCCTCCAACCAAATCGTTCTTGTGAATGGCACGGCAACATTCAACGTTATCGCGGCAGATTCTTTGCCTCTGCATTACCAATGGAATTTCAATGGATTTGACCTCGACGGGGCCACGAACGCTTCGTTCACATTGGCCAATGTGAATACAAACAATGCGGGCGGTTACCTGGTGGTCATCACCAATCTCTATGGCAGTGTGACCAGCAGCAACGCGGTTTTGTTGGTTTATGCCTCAGCGGCGGCAACGTTGGGTGGGTACTCATTCTCCGGCGTCAATGGATTCCAGTTCCAGGTTGCGGGCGTGCCCGGATTCAATTATGCCGTGCAGGAATCCACCAACCTGATCGACTGGGTGTCGCTCATCACCAACACCTCGCCCTTCATCTTTGTGGATGCGAACGCCACCAATTTCCCGCAGCAATTTTACCGCACCCTCTACGTGCCCTGACCAACCCGGTTTTCCCCGCATTGCCCACCGTGGTGTTTTCAGGTAGTTTCGCGGGCGTATGGCTTTTGAATCCTTTCGCGATTTTGTCGCCCAGCTTGACCGCGTCGGCGAACTCAAACGCATTGCCCAGCCCGTCGCCACCGAACTCGAAATCACCGAGATCGCCGACCGCGAAATGAAATCGCCCGGCGGCGGTAAGGCGCTGCTGTTCGAACAGCCGACCGTCAACGGCACCGTGTCACCCTTTCCCCTAGCCATCAACACGATGGGTTCCTACAAGCGCATGGCCATGAGCCTGGGCGCGAATTCCGTGGACGAAGTCGCCGCCGAACTCGGCTCATTGATGAAAGCCAAACCGCCGACGAGTTTTCGCGAAGCCATCAAATTGCTCGGCCAGGCACTTGATTTGCGCCATGCGAAGCCGAAGCTGATGAAGGACGGGCCGTGCAAGGAAGCCATCCATAAATTTGACGAGAGTCGAGAGTCGAGAGTCGAGAGCTGGCCGAAAGCGCCCGATTGGCGAAATCCCTCAACCCTCAACCTTCAACCTTCAACCTTGCTCAACCTCCCCATCCAGAAATGCTGGCCTTTGGACGGCGGCCGCTTCATCACGCTGCCATGCGTCGTTACCAAGGACCCCGACACCGGCGAACGCAACGTCGGCATGTATCGCATCCAGATTTACGACGAACGCACCGCCGGCATGCACTGGCAGTTGCAAAAGGTCGGCGCGCGGCACGGACGCCGTTATTACGAAACCGGCACGCGCATGCCCGTCGCCATCTTCCTCGGCGGCGATCCCGTGTTTACCTTCGCCGCCACCGCGCCGCTGCCCGACGGCCTCGACGAATTTCTCCTCGCCGGTTACCTGCGGAAAAAATCCGTCGAACTCGTCAAATGCGAGACCAACGACCTTGAAGTTCCCGCCAACGCGGACTTCGTCATCGAAGGTTACGTTGACCCGAAGGAGCCGTTGCGCGAGGAAGGCCCGTTCGGCGACCACACGGGCTATTACACGTTGCCCGAGCCGTATCCTGTCTTTCACGTCACCGCCATCACGCATCGCAAGGACGCCGTTTATCCGGCGACGATTGTCGGCATGCCGCCGATGGAGGATTTTTACATCGGCGGCGCAAGCATGAAATTGTTCCTGCCGATTTTCAAAATGAATTTCCCGGAAATCGTGGACATCGCGCTGCCGGCGGAAGGCGTCTTCCACAACCTCGTGTTCGTGAGCATCAAGAAGACCTATCCAATGCAGGCCTACAAAATCATGCACGGCCTCTGGGGCATGGGACAGATGATGTTCACCAAATACATCGTGGTGGTGGACGCCGACGTGGACGTGCACAACACGAGCGAAGTGCTGTTCCGCCTCTGCGCCAACACCGACCCGCAGCGCGACAGCATCTTTACCAAAGGGCCAGCCGACGTGCTCGATCACGCCACCAGCGAAATGGCAATGGGCAGCAAACTCGGCATTGATGCGACGAAGAAAATTCCGGGCGAAGGCTTCAAACGACCCTGGCCGCCGCTCATCAAGATGGATGAGGCAGTGCGGAAGAAGGTCAATTCCCTGTTCGTAAATGCCGCTTGATATGGGCGGCCAGCCGTGCGAATATGGGTCGCCATATTATGAAGACAACGATTGAAATCGCCGATGACTTGTTCGCGCGCGCGCAAGGTGTAGCCCGAAAAGAAAAAACTACTTTCCGCGCCATTGCCGAGCAGGGCTTACGATTGGTGTTGAAGGAAAAGCAACAGGGCAAGGCCAGAAAACTTCCACCGCTCGTCACCTTTCGCGGCAAAGGATTGACCGATGAATTCAAGAACGCTTCGTGGGAAAAAATCCGCGACGAAATCTATCGGGGACGCGGCTCGTGATTGCGGTTGATTCCAATCTGCTGATTTATTCGCACCGCGAGGACAGCAAATTCCACGTGGCGGCCAAAGAATTGGTTGATTCGTTGCGGCACCAATCCGCGCCGTGGGCGATTCCGTGGCCGTGCGTTCATGAATTCATCGGCATTGTCACCCACACCAACATTTACCGGCCACCCACGCCGCTGAACCAGGCTTTGGCGGCGGTCGATGCGTGGCTGGCGAGCGGCAATCTGCATCTGCTCTCCGAAAGTCCGAGTTATTTCGACAAGCTGCGCGAGCTTGCGTTGGCCGCAAAATTATCCGGCCCGCGCATCCACGATGCGCGCGTTGCCGCGCTGTGCCTGCACCACGGCGTGCGCGAACTTTGGACCGCCGATCGCGACTTCTCCATGTTCCCGAAACTCAAGACCCGCAATCCGCTGGTGAAAACGTGAACTGCAAACTCGGCATTGAGGCGACGAAGAAAGGAATGGTGAACCCCGAAAGCTCCTGCTCGCGATTTATCGGAGTTCGGGGCTGGCCGCCGCTGATCAAAATGTACGAAGCGGTGAAGGCGAAGGTGGAAAACATTTTCAACCCGTAGCAGCGTATGCTTCTCAGTGAATCGTTGGGAGTCTCTACAAGCCAACTTTGGAAATACGGCGTGTTCGACTCCCACCTTGGAATTGACTCCCTCCTGCATATTGACCCAGCACGTCTCCGTTCGACGCGAATTCCAGAACTTCTGGGAGGCTACAAACGATTTCACGATTACTTCACGAGTATTCTCGACCTAATTGCTGCGGCTAAGCCCGGCGATGCTCTGGAGCGGCAAGCCATCAAGAAGTTAGTCTTCCCAGAAATACGGAGGCCGCTTTGGGATACGCTGAAGCGTCAGATGCGGGGCGAGGTGTCACGCCACATATCGCACAGCGGCTCTATTCGACCGCCAAGACAATCATTGATGCCGGAATCAAGAATCCTTCCCTCTTCGAGGTGGCCGTCCTCTTCGAAGAGGAGTTTGGCGCTGGTGTGACAAAAAAATTCCTGGAGGACAGCTTCCCATCTTCGCTGCCTCTGGATTGCCCGGGCATTCCTTTCGGCCGATGCTTCTATGAGAACCGGCTTGCGTTGAGCCGGCTTGGGTTGAAAAGTCGACAAACCCGGGTTCGGTAGTATGTTCTAAGTCTTGATGAATTTATCCCGAAGAAGCCCTTGTCCGTGGGCAGGGGCATCCGTTTTTTGCCTGTTGCTGGCCGTTGCGTGTGCATGCGCCCAAGTGGCGGTCAAGATCGGCCAGAATTTCACCGGCAGCACTTATGGCGACATTTCCCAGGCCTTGCCGCCGGATGCCAACGGCGCAATTGGCCCCAGCCATTTCGTGGAATTCATCAATGGCACCGTGGCGTTCTACAACAAAACCAACGTCGAGGATGTGGTGCGGATCACCGACGCGGACTTCTGGACAGAGGCCGGGTTGATCATTTCGTCGTCTTCGGCGGTCACCGATCCGCGCGTCATTTACGATCCCACCTCCCAGCGGTGGTTTGCCTCGCAGGTGGATTTCAACGCCACCGTCTCCGACCCCACCCGGGTGGCGAATAACTTCCTGTTCGCGGTTTCGGCCACGTCCGACCCGACCGGTCCGTGGCAAGGCTTTCGATTTCGAGCCGATCCGAGCACGGGCAGGTTTGCCGACTTTCCGACGCTGGGGGTGGATGCGAATGGCGTCTATATTTCCGGCGATTTTATTCACGCTCAAACGAATGTTGGCCCGGGGCTGGTTTCGATTCCCAAAGCGGATTTGCTCGCCGCCACCCCGACCATCGCCAATCGCACCTGGTTTGGCGTCATGTCCTACACCAATCGCGGCCAGGTCCTGCAACCGGCGATCTGCTTCGACGGCAGCAGCACCGGCAGCGTGCTGGCCATGGGCGACGTTGGAAACGACAGTGACCCGCATTCGAACGTCGTGAGTTTCGCCGTTCAGAATGCCGCCAGCCCCGGTGCCACGCTCACGGTGGCCACCAGCATCAACGTCAGCCCCTATGTCGTTCCGTTCAATTTCGATTTGGGCTACCCGCTTTTCAATCCGGTTCAGCCGGACGGAACCACCACGCTTCAAGCCAATGACGGCCGGATCAGCGCCAAAGTTTATGCCGTAGGCGGGGTGCTTTACGCCATTCACAACACGGAAGTGAATGGCCGCATCGCCATCCGCTGGTATCGGATCAACGCGGCGACTCACGCGCTGATGGAATCCGGTACCATTGCCGACCCCAACCTGGATTTGTTTTTCCCTTCGATTGGAGCGAACGCCGGCGGCACCGTCGTCATCGGCTACAACGGTTCCAGCATCAACACTTTTGTCAGTATCTACGCCAGCGTCGGCCAAACCGTGAACGGCGTGACCACGTTCGGCAGCCCGATGCTGCTCCAGGCCGGCGTCGCCAGCTATCACGACGCGAATGAAATCCTGGCCCAACTTCTGGACGACCCGGTGACGGATAGCCGCTGGGGCGATTACAGTTCCATTTCCGTTGATCCGGACGACCCCAATCGTTTCTGGACCATCCAGATGTATCCGTCCGGCGTGGATTCCTCCTTGGGCATTGACGTGGGCATCTGGTCCACGCAGATCACGGAAATTTTGACGGCCAACCCCGTGCTATCCATCGCCGTTTCCAACAACATCGCGGTCGTGTCGTGGCCGGGAACCGCCATCCCGTTTGATTTGGAATCCAGCACCAATCTTGCTGTAGCCAATGGCTGGACCGTTGTCTCAGCAAACTTTTCCACCAACAACGGCCTGGTTTACTATCAGACATCCCCGACCAACCGCGCCCGGTTCTTCCGCCTGCACAAGTCCTGACCTTTGCCCAACGCCAAATCGCGCTGAGGAAGGCTTGCTGAAGACGGGGAATAAATGATAACCAACGACATGGCCAGCCGTGATGAAATTCTCACCAAGTATCTAACGCTTTATCATGTATTTGAGGATTTCATGTGCAAGTTTGCGAGTATGACGCGAGGTTCATCTGCACTGTTGCATCCCTAAAGAAGCATCGCGTAAGTTGTCCAGCCTGTGACCAAAGCAAATAACAGCCAACACCCGTTGCGGGTGGGCTTGATTTCGCTCGGCTGCGCCAAAAATCTGGTGGACGCCGAAATCATGCTCGGCGCGCTGCTCAAAAGCGGCATGGAAATCACCAACGACGCCGCGCAAGCTGACGCCGTCATCGTCAACACCTGCTCGTTCATTGATGCCGCGCAGGAGGAGAGCGTGGACACCATCCTCGAATCCGCCGAGGTCCGCGCCGCCAAAAATCGCGGCCAGAGCCTGATTGTTTCCGGTTGCCTGCCGCAACGGTTCCGCGAGGAACTTCCACAACTGTTGCCTGAGGTGGACGCCTTCATGGGCATTGACCAGGTCGCGCAGGTCGCGGACATCGTCAGACAGGCGGTGGCAAGGCGCGCGGAGCGCCTAGTCGAAAGTCGAGGGTCGAGAGTCGAGAGCAGGAAGAGCAAGGTGATGAAGCGCCTTGCCGAACTCGACCCCGAACCTAAAAAGGAAGAATCACTTCGTGGCACGGGGAAATTCGGAAAGACGAAAACGGTTGTGGCTTTGCCCTCGACCCTCGACCCTCGACCCTCGACACCGCTGGTGGATGTAACCCAGCGCCCCATCTTCATCCCCGATTTCGGCACGCCGCGTTTCCGGCTCACGCCAAAGCATTTTGCCTATGTCAAAATCGCCGAGGGCTGCAACCATCCGTGCAGCTTCTGCATCATCCCCCGCATGCGCGGCTCGCACCGCAGCCGCCAGCAGGCCGACATCGTCGCTGAGGCGAAGGCGCTGATTGCCGACGGCGTGAAGGAGCTGAACCTGATTTCGCAGGACTCGACTTATTACGGACTCGATCTGCGCCCGAAGTCTTTGCAGACGGCCACCGGCCGCGCGATTTCATCCCCGGAAAAATTTTCTGCCGCCGTCCAATCGCTCCCCACCGATGCCACGACCATTTGCACATTGCTGCGCGAGTTGAACGCGCTCAAGGGCGATTTTTGGATTCGCCTGCTTTACACGCATCCGGCGCATTGGACGGACGAACTCATCTCGACCATCGCCGAATGTCCGAAGGTCGCGCGTTACGTGGACATTCCCCTCCAGCACATCCACGAAAACATGCTTGAACGGATGCGGCGCGAAACCTCGCGGCAATACATCATGGACCTGCTTCAGAAAATCCGCGCCGGGGTGCCGGGCATCGCGCTGCGGACGACGTTCATCGTCGGCTTTCCCGGCGAAACCGAAGCCAGCTTTCAAACGTTGCTCGGTTTCATCCGGGAAACGAAATTCGAGCGGCTCGGTGTGTTCGCTTATTCGAAGGAAGACGGCACGCGCGCCGGGGCGATGACCGGTCAAATTCCCGACAAGGTGAAACAACAGCGCCGCAAGCTCGCGATGGCGGCGCAGCACAAAATCGCCGTGCAGGTTTCCGAATCCTTCGTCGGTCGCACCCTCAAAGTGCTGGTCGAAGGCCGTGCAAACGAAGAACAACTCCGCCAAGCCAATGTGAGTTCATGGGAGCATGGGCTGGTTCGGGAACCCGAAATCCGAAATCCGAAATCCGAAATCCGAAATTTCCTCGTCGGACGAGGTCAAGCCGATGCCCCGGACATTGACGGTCGGGTTTACATTCGCGGCAAGGCACCGATTGGTGAATTTGCACAAGTCAAAATCATCGGCCATACGGACTACGATTTGATTGCCGAACCGGCCTGACTCTTCTAAAACGAGGCCGTCTACATGGCCACCATTGTTTTCGACATTGAGACTTCGGCGTTGCCGCCGGAAAATTTTGACGACGCCCAACGCGAATATCTTTTCCGCGAGGCCGAAAAGATTGCCGAGGAGCCGGCCCGCGAGACGAAGCGCGCCGAAATCCGGCAACAGTTCAATCTCTGGCCGTTCACAGCGCAGGTCGTCTGCGTGGCCATGCTTAACGCAGACACGCAGCGCGGGCAGGTGCTGTTTCTCGCCGAAGATTTTGAGGAGACCGGTGCCGAGGCCGGGCCGGTCGAATTCATGCCCTGCGCGGATGAATTTGAATTGCTCACGGCGTTTTGGGACGTGGCCAAGCATTACGATTCGGTTGTGACCTTCAACGGGCGCGGTTTCGACGTGCCGTTCATTTATCTCCGCTCCGCGCTGCTCAACGTGCCGATTTCAAAAAAGAACTGGCTGGGCTATCGTTACGCGGTTGAACCCCATTGCGACCTCGCGGAACAATTCACGTTTTACGGGGTGAGCGGGCGCGAGGGCGCGGCGCGGCGGTTCAACCTGGATTTTTACTGCAAGGCGTTCGGCATTGAATCGCCCAAAAGCCACGGCGTCACCGGCATGGACGTGAACACGCTGATGGCCGAGGGCAAATTCCGCGAAATTGCCGAGTACTGCCTGCGCGACGTCCGCGCCACAGTCGAGCTTTATCGGATCTGGAAGGAAAGGCTGGCGGGAATAAAGTGAAAATCTATGGACAGAAATTTTTTACGGGACAGATTCAATCAATGAAGCCCGGCAGAGGATTTACCCTGATTGAATTGCTTGTGGTGATTACGATCATCGCCATCCTAGTCGCTTTGTTGTTGCCCGTCTTGTCCAGTGCGAAAGCCCGAGCCAAGCGAACGACTTGTTTGAACAACCTGAAGCAGATCAATCTGGGCATTCACGTGTATGCCGGGGACAATGGCGATACGTTGCCTAACACGGGCACCGCCACTTATGTCACCTACAAAGAGGTCGTGAAAAGCTACGTCGGCCTGTACGGGCCGTCGTCATCGCAGGATAAAGTTTTCGCCTGCCCGGCAGACACATTTCACTATAATGACTCTTCCCTTGCCTATGTGCCGCATGGCCAGCACGAGCAAGTTGCTTATGATTATTCGAGTTATGCGTTTAACGGCGCGAACCTGCTCACCAACTATCCCCATTTCGCTGATAACGGAGCTTTGCCCGGCATCGGCGGCCAAAAACTCAGTGCTGTTAAAAATTCCGCCAAAACAGTTTTGGTTGTGGAAGCGTCGGCCCTCTTGCCCTATTCATGGCATCAGCCGAAACTGCCTGTGCCAGGTGGTTTGCCGATATATAACGATTCCAGAAATATGATCAGTTTTGTGGACAGCCACGCCAGCTACATCAATATTTATTGGAACAGCACGATTCGCTATCCCAATGGGGGCTACTCAGTCGCAGCTTATTACGATCCGCCCGCAGGATACGATTACCAATGGAGTGGAAATTAGGCGACAGTATTTGTTTTAAATCTTTCTCGTCATGCACTTACTCGTCTGCTTCGCGCTGAAAGAAGAAGCCATGTCATTTCGGAAAGTGGCGGCGGGCAAATCTGGAATTTCAATTCTCATCACCGGCAGCGGACGCCAGAACACCGAAAGATTCTTGACAGCATTCCGCAGGTAATGAATCTTTACTTTATGAGTGAACTGACCACCGTGACCGTCAGCCGCAAAGGCCAGGCGTTGCTGCCGTTGAAATGGCGGAAAACGTTCGGCTTGGAATCCGGCGGCCCCTGCGACGCGCGGGAACTCAACGATGGTAAGGGAAGTTTGTTGTTGATTCCGCGTCCGAAGGCACGCCGCGGCGCAAAAGGCCTGCTCGCGCACTTGCGTGAGCAAACCGTCTCGTTTCCCCGTGTCCGACGCCACCAGCTTCCGTCCAAATGAGCTATCTGCTCGACACGGACATCATTTCCGCCTTCAACAAAAAAACCATCCCGCCGAAAATGGCCGCGTGGCTTGCCAAAAACGAAAGTGACAGTTTCATCAGTCTGGTTTCCATCGCCGAAATGCGGCACGGCCTGGCCGCGGCGCCGGAATCGCATCGGGAAGAACTGACGCGCCGGATCGAAGCCACCGAGGAACGGTTCACGGAAAGTTTTGTCCCGCTGGATTTGGATGTTTTGATCCGGTGGAAACAATTGCTGTCGGAATTAAAAAGCGTGAACCGGACGCTGACCTGCGAAGATTCATTGCTGGCGGCAACCTGTCTCGCCAATGGTTTGGTGATGGCAACCAACAACGTCCGCCATTTTGAACCGGCGCGCCGGTTTGGCCTGGAAATTGAAAACCCGCTGGCTTGAAACCCGCCGCCCGCTTCGCGCGCCAAATAAATGATCACGCTCGTCTGCTTCGCGCTGAAAGAAGAAGCCGCGCCGTTTCGGAAAATCGCGGCGGGCAAATCTGGAATTTCAATTCTCATCACCGGCATCGGGCGCAAGAACGCGGAAATATCCGTGCGCGAATTTCTTGCCACCAATTCACTGGAGCTGGTGCTGACTTGTGGATTCACTGGAGGACTGAATCCGGATTTAAAACTTGGAGAAGTCGTTTTTGAACTGACAGATCGGAGGGGCGAGTTCCACGAGCCCCAAACTGAAAAGAAAATTAGGGACTCGCAGAGCTCGTCCCTCCGAGAGAAACTGTTGGCCGCCGGCGCGAACCCGGCGAAGTTTTTCTGCGCCGACCGCATCACCACGACGGTCGCCGAAAAGAAAAAATTGCGCGCGGAAACCAGTGCGGACGCTGTCGAGATGGAGTCGGAGGTGATTCATGCCGTCTGCCGCGAGCGTGGGATTCCCTGTGCGACGGTGCGGGTGATTTCGGACACCGCCGGCGAAGATTTGCCGCTGGATTTCAACCAGCTTTCCAAACCGGACATGAATCTGGATTACGGCAAGCTGGCATGGGCGATTGCAAAGTCACCGGGGAAGATCGGCGCGTTGTTGAAGTTGCAGAAACAGACCCGGTTTGCAGCGGAACGGCTGGCGGATATCCTGGGGAAAATAATTTGGTAGGGCCGTGCTGCCGCGCGGCCCAAAATTGAGCGGCGCAGCAGCGCCGCCCTACCTTTCAATCGGATTGACCGTGGTGGCTGGCGGCGGCGCGGGCTTTTCCTTTGCCTTTTCGCTATAGCTGACGAGTGAAGCGCCGATGACGATCAACAAAACGCCCGCCCAACGCAACGCCGTCACTTCTTCCTTCAAAATAAACTTTGCCGCGAGCGCGGTGATGAGGAAGCCGAGCGCGGTCAGCGGCCAGATCAAACTCACGTCGCGTTGGGAAAGCAGATAAAGCAGCGCGCCAAAAAACGCCGCTTCCAGCGCCACGCCAAGCAGCACGCTTGGATTGGTCGCGCCGTTGCCGATGATACGTCCGATTTCGCGCGCGCTGATGCTTTGCACTTCCCCGATTTGCTTCAGCCCTTTGCTCAAAAACACCACGCCGACGGCTTCCACACACAGCGCAAAAATCAAAATAACGAAAATCTTTGTCATGCTACAAATCCTGGTGGCGAATCAGTTCGATGCCGAGTTTTTTCACCAGTTCCTTTACTCGCGGACTGACGAGCGCGTCGAACTCATGCTTAAATTCATCCAGCGACGGATGCGAGTAAAGCTCCGAATCGCCCGGCGGCAATTCCGGCAGCAATTTCAAAATATATTCCTCGTCCACGCGGGCGTTTTGCAGCAGGCCGAATGAGATTTGCGCGTGGCGGATGCCGTGCTGACGCAGCGGTTTGCGGGCGCGCTGCGACAACCATTCGTAAATCAGCGCGTGCGAAGCGCGGTAGAACCAGCGTCCGCGCGCCCTGCGCGCGCTTCGCCAAAAACAATCGCGGGTGAGCCGCATCCGGCGGATGCCGAGTTTCTCCGCGTCTTCCATTAAAATGCGGAACACGGTTGGATGCAGATGCAAATGCAAGTGGCCATTGACGTGGTCGAGCGGCAAACCGGTGGCGCGGAATTTTTCAAATTGCGCGTAAATTTCGGCCCGGAGTTGTTGCTGGAGGCCGCGCTGGAAAAAATAGCGAAAACCGGTTGCGACGGGATTTTCAGAAAATTCACCGCACGGGTTGACGAGGCTGGGAATTTTTTCCGGCGACAGTGCGGCGCGCCCGCACAGCAATGACAAATGCAAGCCGACGCCGAGTTTGGGATTTTGCTTTGCGAGCGCAACCGCTTCATCAAGCCCCGGTTCGTTCACCATCAAGCTCGCGGTCGTCAAAATGCCGTCGCGGTGCGCGCGGATGACGGCTTCATTGATGGAATGCGAACGGCCAAAATCGTCCGCGTTGACGATGAGGCGCCGGGCGGAATCAGGGCGTGCCATAGTCCGGTTTGGTGGCTCCCATGGCCGAACGGAACCACGAATGCAGGATCAAAGTCAGTTTTTGGCCCGAATGAAGCCGGACGGGGCGGGGGCCAAAGACGTTGAACCGCTGTCGTTCCAATTTTTGCAGCAACCGCCAGTAAACCGAGCCCATCAATTCGGCGGCGACCATTGAGCGGCGGTCTTCGGCGGGCAATGTTTCCCGGGCGAGGCGATAAAAATTTTTGGCGCGTCCGGCGACGCTGGCGGCGAGCTGCGCGAAGCGTTCGGAATATTCGTGCCGCAAAATTTCGTCGGGCGACACGTTGAATTTTTTCAACTCGGACAGCGGCAGATAAATCCGGCCGCGTCCGGCGTCGGTGCGGACGTCGCGCAAGATGTTCGTGAGTTGCAGCGCCTTGCCGAGATACACGGCGTAGTCGCGGCACGCGGGATTTTGGCAGCCGAAGATCTCAATGCTCAACAGGCCGACGACCGACGCGACGCGATAACAATAAAGTTCAAGTTGCTCAAAATTTTCATAGCGCTTGATGTCCAAATCCATCTCGCAGCCTTTGATCAATTCATCGAAGAGCGTGAATGGCAGATGATATTTGCGGATGGTAGGTTGGAATTCCTGGTTGATGACGAATTCCGGCGTCTGGTTTTCGCAAGCCCGCCGGACGTCGGTCCGCCAGTCAGCGAGTCGCTCACGGCGTTTTTCAACCGGAGCAGATTCTTCGTCAGCCGCGTCATCCACTTCACGGCAAAAGGCATAGAGCGCGGACATGGCATTGCGTTTGGCTCGCGGCAACACGACAAAGGCGAGCGCCAGATTTGAGGTGCTTTTGCGGGTAATCGCGCGGCTGTGATGCATTTACGGTTGAGGTGTTGGTGGCGGCCGGCGGAAGGGTTTTTCTTCATGGCGAACCGGCGGCAGCCCGCCGTTTTGGGCGAGGGTGGGATTTGACGAACGACGTTCATGGCGATGGTGGTGTTTACGCCGTCGGTGCCCCGTCTTGCGAAAGAAAAAAATCCAGATCAACGCGCCGATTGCCACCAGCGCGAAGGCGCCGGCCATGATGAAAAAATCCACCCATCCTGGTGTCATCCGGCCTACGGCTGGTAGCGCGTCATCCATGGCATCAAAATAAAATCAGTTCTCAAAAATTTGCCGGTTAAAAGTCACGAGCTTTCATCCGGTGCGCTGTCGCCGAAGTCCATGTTCAGCCGTTGCAACCGGTAACGGAGCGAATGCCGGCTTAGCTTAAGCCGTTCGGCGGTGCGCGTCAGGTTGAAATTGTTTTGTTCCAGCACGTTGGTGATCAATTCACGCTCCAGACGCGCCAGCGCGTCGTCGAGTGATTCATCGGGGGTGGCCTGGGTGGGCGCGGTTTTTTGCAAGCGCGTTTCGACCTGGAAATCCGGCAGGCTGGACGCCTGGATCTCGTGCGTCGTTTCCAAAATCAGCGCGCGTTCGATGACGTTGCGCAATTCGCGGACATTGCCGGGCCACGTATGCGAAAGCAGTTTTTGGCGCGCGGCGGGCGCGATGCCGTTCACATTGGTATTCATCGCGGCGCGGAACATTTTCATAAAATGCCCGGCCAGCAGCAAAATATCCCCGTCCCGATCGCGCAGCAGTGGAAGACGGAATTGCACCACGTTCAGGCGGTGAAACAAGTCCTCGCGGAACTGGCTTTCGGCGATGGCTTGCACGATGTCGCGGTTGGTCGCGGCGATGAGGCGGACATTGACGCGAAGTTCCTGCGTGCCGCCGACCCGCGTGAACGTGCCGTCCTCCAAAAAACGCAGCAGCTTGGCTTGGAGCGGCTTGCTCATGTCCGCGATTTCATCGAGAAAAATCGTGCCGCCATCGGCTTCCTCAACGCGGCCGGGTTTTTGTTTCAGCGCGCCGGTGAACGCGCCCTTTTCGTGGCCGAACAATTCGCTTTCGAGCAGAGTGTCGGGGATGGCGGCGCAGTTGATGCGGATGTAATTCGCCTCGTGCCGCTGGCTCAATCCGTGCAATGCGCCGGCGACCAGTTCCTTGCCCGTGCCGCTGGCGCCCAGAATGAGCACGCGCGCGTCAGTGGGCGCGACCGTTTGGATCAATTTCCGCAGCTCGCGGATTTTTTGCGATTCACCAATGATCTGGTCAAGGCTGAAAGTTTCATTGGCGCGCGAACGCAGCGCGGCATTTTCCCGCAACAGCCGGTAACGCTCGGCGCAGCGGGTGACGGCGTGAAGCAACTCCTCCGGCGCGAACGGTTTGGACACGTAGTCAATCGCACCAGCTTTGATCGCTTCCACGGCGAGTTTTGGCGTGGCGTAGGCGGTGAGCATGAGCACCGGCAGGTCGGGCCATTGATTGTGGATTTTGGCGAGGAATTCATAGCCGCTCATGCCGCCGAGCCGGGCATCGGTGATGACCATGAAAAACTCCTCGCGCGCCAGCAGGGTCAACGCTTCCTCGGCGGATTCGACTGCGCGGGCAGCATAGTCTTCGCCCTTCAGCACCGTCTGCAAGGACAGGCGCATGTTCTTCTCGTCGTCCACGACGAGCACGGGTGGCAACGGTACGTTCATTTGGCCGGGGTCATCAACGCTTTCGCCGGAAAGATTAACGTAAATTTCGCACCTTTTCCAAGCTCGGATTCAACGCGCACATTGCCACCGTAAAGTTCGACGTTATGTTTCACGATCGCGAGTCCAAGACCCGTGCCGCGTTCTTTTGTGGTGTAGTAAGCCTCGAAAATCCGTTCGATTTTGTCGGGCGCAATGCCGGGGCCGTCGTCGCGCACGGAAATTTCAATCGAATGATCGCGGTGGCAATCAGCAGCAACAAACACGTTGCCTTTTTCGACCAGCGCTTCGCGTGTATTTTTTAAAAGGTTCACCAGAATCTCAGATAAATGGCCGCGCTGCATCAGTAATGGCGGAAAACCATGACCGTATTCGCGGTGGACTTGAATGCCCGTCGGCACGACGGACGGGAACACCTGCATGATGGCGCGGTCGAGTTCCTGGATCGCGCTCAATTTTTCGACGCGGCCTTCGCTCAATTGCGCGTAGCCCATGATTTGTGTGATGACCTGATCGGCGCGCGCGACTTCCTCCTGAATGATTCCGATTTGCTGCGCGACTTCAGTCTTGGCATCGCGCAGGACGCGTTGCAGCGAAAATGCGGCATTGTTGATTATGGCCAGCGGATTTTTAATTTGATGCGCAAACTCAGCGGCAAGCCTGCCGGCGGAACGCAGTTGTCCTTCACGCGTGGCGAATTCTTCCGCTTCCTCGACTGCCAGCCGCTGGCGTTCCAACAGCGCCTGTGTGCCGTAGCAGCAAACAGTCGTGAGCAAAAGCACCGTCAACCGCAGCACAAACGGCTCGCCCCAATCCTCGCGCGATGCCATATCCAACGCGCGTTGCGTGAATTCATCCAGGTTGTGGGACACGGAAATATCCAGCGCGACCACCAGCGCGTAGCAAAGGCTGATCCCAACATTCAAAAGCAGTTGCGAAAAGCCCGGCGGGACGCTGACCGCATTGCGGATAATCAAGGCGATAAACAGCCAGAATAAAATACTGTCCATGCCGCCGGTGATCAGCGTCATTCCTGCGATAAAAAGTCCGTCCACCAAACTGCTCGTGACCACCGTCCATTGCACGACTGCCAGCGGCAGCCGCCCCATATTCAGCAGCAGTGCGGCCCATGCGGCGCTGGCGAGCACGTAAAACCAGAAAATGTATTGAACCGTTTCAACCGTCACATCCGGCGTGCTCAACGTCACTCCGAACCACGGCGTCGAAACAAAAGAATAAAAAATGATCCCCACGGCGGCGGTCCGGGCCGGCAGCATGATGTTCCGCTCCATGATTTCGATGCGGCGGAGCAGGCGTGGCGCGTCGGGCGCCGGGATTTCCAGCAGCGTGAACAACCGCTTCAACCATTGCCAAGGGCTTGGTTTCATAAGCTCGCGGCCGGCGGGAAAATTTTCAGCGCAGCAATTTCAGCGCGCGCTGGGCAATCGCCTCCACCGGCCACATCCGGCCAACGCCTTCGTAACCGCAAGAAAGCATCCCTTCATCCGGACCGATGAATTCCGCGCCGCGCGCTTTCAGTGTTTTCACATTCTGCTGCGTAGCCGGGTGCAGCCACATTTTGCCGTTCATCGCCGGCGCGATTAAAATCCTGGCCTTCGAATTCAACGCCAGCGCAATGCACGTCAGCGCGTCGTTCGCCAGACCGTGCGCCAGTTTCGCAATGACATTCGCCGTCGCCGGTGCGACAAGCAAAAGGCCGGCCTCATCTGCCATTTCAATGTGCGCCGGCTTCCAGCCTTCCTCCTCGTCGTAAAGACTGGTCACAACCGGGTGGCGCGAGAGCACCTTGAACGGCAATGAGGAAATGAATCGCTGTGCGTCGGCGGTCATCACCACACGCACGCTGCATTTCTGCCTGGTCAGCAGGCTCGCCAAATCCGCCGCCTTGTGCGCGGCAATCGAGCCGGTTACGCCGAGGACGATGTTTTTATTTCTGCTCATGTTTTGTCGTGTTGCGTGCTGCGTTTTGCGTCAAGTAATGACTTGCCGTGCCGCTTGACGCAACACGCAATACGCGGCGCGTGCTTTCAAAATTCCGGCGGGTGCGACCGCGCCACGCGCGATTTTTCCGCCTCGACAATCACCAGCATCCGCCGCAAATCCTCCTGAATCGTCGAGCTGATCAAAAGATAATCGAAATTTTTCCATTGCGCGATTTCCCGCCGCGCGACACCAAGCCGTTTTTGGATTTCTTCCGGCGCGTCCGAAGCGCGTTTTTTTAATCGTTCCTCCAGCATCGCGATGGACGGCGGAGTCAAGAATATCGTCACCAGCGCGCGTTTCAAATCCGGCTCGGCCTGCGCCCGGTCGCGAATTGTCGCCGCGCCTTGCTCGTCCACGTTCAGCAAAACATCCTTGCCCCGCCGCAATTTGTCCAGCAGTTCGGAGCGCAAAATGCCATAACTGCGGCCAAAAACCGTCGCGTGCTCGATGAACTCGCCTGCTTGCACGCGCCGCTCAAATTCCGGCGGTTCAAAAAAATAATAATCCACACCGTCTTTTTCATCGGGTCGCAGCGCGCGCGTCGTGCAGGTGATGGCGCGCGTCATGTCCGGCCGGGCGGCGAGCAACTGCCGGCACAACGTCGTTTTCCCGCCGCCGGAAGGGGCGGAGATGAGAATCAAAAGCGGAGATTTGTTTGGGTCAGTCATTATTTGGACCGAATGAAGAATGAAGAGTGAAGAATGAAGAAACAAGACAACCGCGTTTGGCGGAAACATTCTTCATTCTGCATTCTTCCTTCTTCATTCCACATTCTGCGCCTGCTCGCGAAACTTTTCCAATTCCGCCTTCAGCGTCACGACGTCGCGCGAAATCAGCGCGTCATTGGCCTTCGAGCCGATGGTGTTGATTTCGCGGTTCATTTCCTGCGCGAGAAAGTCCAGCGTCCGGCCGACCGGCTCATTCGATTTGCGGCAATCTTCAAACTGTTGGAAATGGCTTTGCAGCCGCGTCAATTCCTCCGAAATGTCCGAACGGTCGGCGAACAAAACGACTTCCTTCAACAACCGTTCGTCGTCCGGCGCGGGTGATTCCAGCCCCGCGCTTTTTATGCGCTCGATGAGCTGCTGGCGGTAACGCTCCGCCGTTTGCGGCGCGTGTTTTTGGATTTGTCCGGCACATTTTTGCAGAACGCCAACGCGCGCGGCCAGATCCTGCGCGAGATGCGCGCCCTCGCGTTCGCGCATTTTCACCAGGGCGGTCAACGCCTGCTTCAAGGCCTTTTCCACAATCGGCCAGACGGTTTCGGCCTCGACCAGTTCCTCGTCCGTCTGAAAAACTCCCGGCGCGCGGACGATTTGATCCAGCGTCACTTCGCCGGACAGTTTCAATTGTCTGGCCAGGCGGCCAAGTTCGGCTGCGTAAGCCTTGGCGAGCGGCAGATTGATGTGCATGCGCGCCGACAATTTGCCCTCGGCGGCGTGAATGGAAATCCGCGCCGTCACGCGCCCGCGCGCGATGTGGCGGTTGATCGCGTCGCGCACCGGCGCTTCGAGCATTTCCAGTTCGCGCGGCAGGTTCACGGAAATTTCCGTCTGTCGGCGGTTCACCGCGCTGAGTTCCACGGTGATTTTGAAGCCGTCCCGCGCGCACTCGCCGCGACCGTAGCCCGTCATGGATTTCATTGCGGTGAATATGCAAAAAAACCGTGCGGCAGGCGAATGAATTTTCTTTTAACAATTGTAGGAGCCGACGTGAGGAGGCTCATTTCAAAAATGAAAGGAAGGTTTGAATTTAATTAGAGACTCGTTGCCTCGTCTCCTACCGTGAATTGAAAAATCAAACTGGACGCGGCGAAAATGAAAGTTTAGCGTCTCAAAGTTATGCGAAGAAAACAGGTTGTTGTTGCATCGCTATTCTTGTCGGCAATCGTCATCAGCGGAGTGGTGTTTTTCTTTCTTCAGTCAACTCGTGAGCCGGTCTATCAGGGAAAATCATTAAGTGTTTGGTTGAAAGGTTACGATAATATCGAAGAACTTTTTAAGATGAATGGAGCGAAGTTGCACGAACTGGATAAAGTCGTGAGCCAAGTAGGAACTAATGCTATTCCAACTTTATTGCGATTATTGCGAGAAAAAAATTCCAACGGACATGAAGAAGCGTCAAATGCATTTCGAGTTTTGGGAGCCAAGGCCAAAGATGCAGTCCCGGCGTTAATTAAAATCTATGAGCAAAATCCGTCAGCTCGGGTTGATGTTCTTTACTCTTTGGGCTGTATCGGGCCAGCCGCTGAAGGGGCTGTTCCTTGGCTTCTCCAAAGATTGACCGATACAAATGGCAAGGAGCGCTCTTGGATTGTTGAAGCACTCGGCCAAATCCATGCCCAGTCCGCGTTGGTTGTGCCTGTGTTGATAAATTGCTTGGACGATTCAAACAGCAAAGTCCGAGTAGATGCCGCTTTAGCACTCGGAGAATATGGAACAGACGCCAAGCCAGCGGTTCCCGCATTGATTGATTTACTCAATGACAAAGGTAAAGGCGTAAGGAACAGCGCAGCTCTTGCTCTTAAAATGATCGACCCCGAAGCTGCGGTTAAAGCTGGGTTAAAATAAGATAGATGAAAATCCACGAACTGCCGCCTCCGCGCTGCTGCCACCACTCATTGCCCCTTCAGTTTTTCTTAAAATTTCAGTGCCTGCCGAACCAATTTTAAGGAGCGCGGACAGCTTGTCTGCGCGTCGCCACGAAAAATTAATTCCTTCAAACTACAAACTCAAAGTCCACGTCGGGAAAGGTCTTTGTCCGGCGCCGGTCATTCGTCAAGTGAGGAAGATTCAACACCGCCGCTTGCGCGCGGATGAAAAAATCCGGCAGCACTGGATCGTCGGAATCCTTGCGGCGATATTGGCGGAACGCCATGCCCGCGCGCCAGGTGGCATCTGTATCCAGCGGGATTTTTTCAAAATCACGCAAATCTTCTTCCACCGCCTCGCGCGCGCGTCCGCCTGCCGCGAGTTCGCCATAAGTTACAGAACTGACGGCGAGTTGCCCGCGTTGCGCCCAATGTTCGATGGTCTTCAGGCAGGCGCGATGATGCGGATGATTTTTGTCCAGCCAGGCAACGATTACCGAAGTGTCCACGAGAATCACGGACGGGTCCTTCGCAATAATTCTTCACCGGAAATGTCTCCGTCCCAGGTTCCGGCGCGGGCGCGGATGTGTTCCACAATGGCGTTGCGTGCCGCCGGGTCATGGCGGACATAATTTGCCGCAGCCTCGCGCAAAACCTCGGTGGGATTGGTTTTGGCGGCGCGTGTCTTGGCGCGGAAATCCCGCGCCAATGATTTTGGCAAACGAATGGTAAGCGTCTCTGTCATACATGAATTGTAACACGACGAGGCGAGGGGTCAAGCCCGCAGAAATTTCAGCGCGGCGCGGAAATCCTTCGGCAACGGCGCTTCAAAATTCATTTGCTCCTCCGTGCGCGGATGGACAAACGAAAGCTCGCGCGCATGCAGCATCACCCGCGGTGCGGCGTAATTCGTCAATTCCTTCAACCGTGCATTCTGCCGCGCACCGTAGGTTTTGTCACCGACCAGCGGATGGCCGAGGAATTGTAAATGCACGCGGACCTGGTGGGTGCGGCCCGTGTGAATTTGCGCCTCGACGAACGTCGCGGCGTTCAATCGTTCGAGCACGCGGTAACTCGTGTGCGCCGCGCGGCCGGAATCGTCATCGCGCGCCGCCATGCGCTTGCGGTGCGACGGATGCCGGGCGATGGCGGCGCGGATTTCGCCGGATTCGCGCGCGAGTTCGCCGCACACAATCGCGTTGTAGATTTTTTCGACCTGCCGTTGGGCAAACTGTGCCGAGAGCGCGAGGTGTGTTTCGTCGTTTTTGGCGACGACGAGGCAGCCGCTGGTTTCCTTGTCGAGCCGGTGCACGATGCCGGGCCGCGCGACGCCGCCGATGCCGCTGAGCGAGCCCCGGCAGTGGTGGAGCAGGGCGTTGACGAGAGTATGTTCCTCGTGTCCGGCGGCGGGATGCACGACCAGTCCGGCGGGTTTGTTCAGCACGAGCAGCGATTGGTCCTCAAAAAGAATGGTGAGCGGGATTTCCTCCGGTTGTGCTTCGGCGGGTTTTGCCTCCGGCCAATGGACTTCAATTTGTTCGCCGGCGCGCGGGCTGTGTGTGGGTTTGACCGTGTGACCATTGACGCGGATATGGCCTTGTTCAATCAGCCGTTGCAACGCGCCGCGCGAGGCGGCGGGAAATTTTTCACGCAAATAGGTGTCAAGCCGCCCGGACGGGAGCGATTTTTCGACGGTGAATTTTTCCGTGCGCACGGACATGGCGCATCAATTAGACGCGGGTTTTGGCGTGTGCTCGGTTTTCCAGGTGATGAGAAAAATCAGCCCGACGCCGGTGCAAATGGCGGTGTCGGCGACGTTGAAGGCGGGAAAATCAATGACGCGGCCGCCGCGTTGTTGCAGGTAAAAATAAAGAAAATCCACGACCGCCTGGCGGCTGGGCAGCAGACGGTCGGTGAGGTTGCCGGCGATGCCGCCGAAAATCAGGCCGAAGGCAATCTGGCCGGACAACGTGTGCGAACTGAAGTGGTGGCGCGTGAGAAACAGCGCGACGAGCGCGAACACGGCGACCAGGGCGAGCGCGGCATTGTTGCCGCTGAACTGGCTCCACGCCGCGCCTGTGTTGTTCCAGTGAACCAGTTTGAAGAAGCCGGGAATGACCGTCTTTTCGTCGCCCAGGTCGAGGGCATGACACACCAGCCATTTGGTGAATTGGTCGAGCGCGAAAACAACCAGTGCCAGCGTGGCGATACCGCGATTTGATTTTTGAAAGATGGTTTTGGCGGCGGCCATGGCAAACGTTTGCAGTAATTTAGCCGAATTGCCAAAAATTAACCACGAAAATTCCCCCGTGGCGGCGGGCCTCCCGGCCTGCCGTAGAGCCGGGGCGTCCCGCCCGGCGGACACTGCGCCTGTGACTGCAATCATCGGATAACTCGAAAGCCGTTGGTGCTACTGGACGATTTGTCCGGGTGGCAAGATGCCGCCCTCTACGTCAGGCGGGACGCCCGACGCTACGAACCGGTGGCAGCCCGGAATTTCCCTTTTCCCTTTACGCGGCGAAGGGCTACGATGCGCGCATGGCGCTCGTGCGCATTTTGGTGGACGGCTACAGCCTGCTGCACAACTGGCCGGAACTGGCTCCCGGCCAGCCGCGGTATTCGGCGCGCGCGCGCGAGGAATTGATTCATGTGCTCACGCGCTATCAGGATGTGGCGGGCACGCCGGTCACGATTTTCTTCGACGGTTCCGGCGCATCGGCGGGAACGCCACCGCGTGAATCGAATCCGGCGGTTGAGGTTTTGTTTTCGTGCGCCGGGCAGACCGCCGATGACATGATTGAGCGCGCGGCGCACCGGTTCAGGGCCTACGGTGAAGTACTGGCCGTCACGGACGATGTTGCCGAGCGCGACACGGTCACGGGCATGGGTGGCCTGGCGTCGAGTTGTGCGAATTTCATTCGCATGGTTGAAAATGCGCTGACGGAATTGCAGGATGAATTGCAAAATTACAATCGTGCGGAACGGAACCGTTTTAACCGAAGTCACAAGCGCGATTTGAAATGAAGACACAAACGTACCAAAATCAAATTGTCCACCGCCCGTTCATTTTCGCGGTGCTGCTCGCTGGAATTTTTTTGGTTCCGGCGGTGCGGGCGCAACCGGCGGTGCGGAATGTGGACAACCGTTTTCTGCTCATTTTTGACACTTCGTCGGACATGAAGCGGCGCTTGCCGGCGGTGCAAAAGGCGCTCAACGACATGCTGGCGACCAGCCTGAGCGGGCAGTTGCATCCGGGCGATACCATTGGCGTATGGACGTTCGACCAGGATTTGCACGCGGGGCAGTTTCCACTGCAACACTGGGAGCCGGACAACGCGGTAATGATTACGTCGAACATCACCGCGTTCGTCGGCAAACAGCATTACACAAAAACAACGACATTTGATGCGTTGCTGCCATTGCTGAATCAAGTCGTGGAGGGTTCCGAGCGGTTGACGGTGCTGATTTTCTGCGACGGCAAAGGAGAAATCCACGGAACACCATACGATGCCGGAATCAATCAAATTTTCCAACAACGTCAAAGCGAACGGGAGAAGGCGCGGTTGCCAATCGTCATCGGGTTGCGCTCGCAACGCGGCCAATACACCGGTTGCATGATGAGTTTTCCGCCCCAGCTTGTGAGTCTTCCGGCGTTTCCTCCCTTGCCCGAAGCCGTCCATACGCCACCAAAGGTTACGAATGCGCCCGCACCGCCAAGTCCGCCACGATCCAGCGTTCCGTCGCTTATTATTGTTGGCACAACCATCACCAATCGTGTGCCGCCGCCCGCGCCGAAACCGGCGCTGACCAATCCGCCGCCGATGGTCATAACATCAACGCCCGCACCCGTGATTACCAACGAGGTGAAACCACCGGACGAGGTGCCATTGATGCAAACCAGCGCCGTTCCCGCTCAACCCGAAATCTCCGCTATGCCACTGACAACGACGAATGCCATCGCCCCGCCGCCTGAAAGTTCCAAGACTGGCCATAAAGGTACTTTGGCTGTTGGCGCGGCATTTCTGGCGGCGACGGGTGGTCTGGCGGTTTTCATGTTCCGCCGCGCCCGCAAGACCGGCGGCGACAACCCCATCGACTGTTCGATGAAAAAGGATTGATTCCGCCCGTGACTTTTGACCGTGTGTCTGGAAAATTCCCGCCCATGAAAGCATGGATTTACATTTACGCCATCGTCTTTGCCGCTGGAATGCTGACGGCTTTGGCTGACGAAACCAAAACCAACACGCAAACCGGCGAAACCATGAGCATTCCCGCCAACACCAACGAAGTTGCCGTCCCGCCGCCGATGACCGCAACGTCGGCGCCCGCACCCGCGGTTGCCGGCGAAGTGAGCCTGCCGGATGATGTGTCATTGATTCAAACCAGCGCCGTTCCCGCTCAATCCAATATCACCGTTGCGCCACCGTCCGAAAGTTCCGGGACCGGCCGGAAAGGTGTTTTGGCCATAGGCGTGGCATTTCTGGCGGTGGTGGGCGGGCTGACGGTTTTCATGCTGCGTCGCGCGCGCAAAGCCGACCACGCCAGTCTCATCACGCGCGCGATGAACGAGGACAAAGATGAGGACAAAGACACGGGCAAGCATGGAGAAAAGCCCGAGGATAAGCCCGAGGAAAAAAAACCGGAAAAGAAAGAGGAGAAGAAATTCCCGCCGCCGATGACTTGAAATGTTCAATTCCGCGCGTGACTTTTGGCCGCGGGTCTGGAAAATTTCGCGCCTATGAAAACATTTAACCTGATTTGCGCCATCGTCTTTGCCGCTGGAATGGTGACGGCTTTGGCTGACGAAACCAAAACGAACACCCCAACCACCGCAACCATGAGCACTCCCGCAAACACCAACGAAGTCGCCGTCATCACCACCACCGAAGGCGAAATGGTCGTCGAATTCTGGCCCGAGGTCGCGCCCAAGACCGTCGAAAATTTCAAAACACTCGCCCAAAAAGGCTTTTATGACGGCACCTGTTTTCACCGCGTCATCAAAGGTTTCATGATTCAAGGCGGCGATCCGCTCACGAAAGATGCGAGCAAGGAAGATATGTGGGGCACGGGCGGGCCAGGCTACCAGATCAAGGCCGAGTTCAATGACCGCTCGCACGTTCGCGGCGTCATTTCCATGGCGCGTTCGAACAATCCCGATTCCGCTGGCAGCCAGTTTTACATCTGTCATGGCAACCCGGCGTTCCTCGACCATCAATACACCACGTTCGGCAAGCTGATCAAAGGCGACGACGTTTTGGAAAAAATCGGCACCACGCCCACGCATCCGCAAGACCGCCCCGACAAGCGCATGGGCATCATCAGCATCAAAATCGTTCCGCGCGACGCGGTGAAGTGATTTGTGGCCGGGCCGTGCTGCAGCGCGGCCATCATACCCGGCGGCGCAGCAGCGCCGCCCTACCTGTTGCACCGATTGTCTCTGGGAATGGTATGATTCGACATCCGGCAGCCGTCAGTTTTAGCTTGTGCCTCCGTCCGAAACCGCCTAAAGGCCGGGACGAAAAAATAAATTCATGACAAAGCAACTACAAACCATCGCCCGCAAACACGGCACGCCGGTGGTGGTGATTGACCATGACATCATCCGGAAGAATTATGCCGGGTTCAAAAAGCATCTGCCCAAGGTGCAGTGCTACTTCGCCGTGAAGGCGAATCCCGCGCCGGAAATCGTGCGGACGCTTTACAAAATCGGCGCGAGCTTCGACGTGGCGTCGCTGCCGGAGTTCATGCTCGTCTATGACAACATCAAGCGTCTGCCGCCAAAGCAGCAGCAGGATTTCATCTGGGACAAAATCATTTACGCGAACCCGACGAAGCCGAAGGAAACATTGCTCGCGCTCGATAAATACAAGCCGCTGGTCACCTACGACAACCTGAACGAGCTGAAGAAAATCAGGCAATTCGCGCCGCAGGCCGGCGTGGTGCTGCGCCTGCGCGTGGACAACACCGGCTCGCAATGCGAACTCTCCTCCAAGTTCGGCTGCACCACCGGCGAAGCGGTGGATTTGATCAAGGCGGCGTTTGCGATGGGATTGGTTGTGGAAGGGCTGAGTTTTCATGTCGGCAGCCAGTGCACCAATTTTCAAAACTTTGTCCAGGCGCTCAACGCCGCTGCCGCCGTGATGCGCGAATCAAAGTCGCGCGGCCATGAAATCAAGATTCTCGACATCGGCGGCGGCTTTCCCGCGCCTTACAACAAACACGTCAGACCGTTCCGCGAACTGGCGCGCGTCATCAACGCCGAGATTGACCGGCTGTTTGCCCCCAACATTCAGATTCTCGCCGAACCAGGACGATTTCTCGTGGCCACAGCGGCGACATCCGTGGCGCGCATCATCGGCAAGGCGGTGCGCGACGGCAAACCGTGTTACTACATTGACGACAGCGTTTATCACACGTTCAGCGGCATCATCTTCGACCATTGCCAGTATCACCTGAAGGCGTTCAAGAAGGGCAAAACGGAAATCTGCGCCGTGTTCGGCCAGACCTGCGACGGGCTGGACACCATCTCCCAATCCGAGGAACTGCCGGACCTGGAAATCGAAGACCTGGTTTACGCGGAAAACATCGGCGCCTACAGCAACGCCTCTGCGACGTGGTTCAACGGTTTTCCGCCGGCAAAAGTGGTTCATATCAACCAATGAAGGTAGGGCGCGTCACTTCCGCCTTCGTCCCGCATTACGCATTGGCGTCAACCTAAGCCGGGGTTGAGTTCGGCGACCAATTGAAAATAGTTTTTGCGGTCCTTGCGTTGCTCATAGAACAGATGATGAGTGAGGTCATGCTCCAACCATTGATCGGGGGTCAGTTGCAATATCGCCGTCGCAAACAGGCAGGCACATTGGCCGATAATCCGGGCCAGGCGCAGCAGGCTGACATGCCGTTGACCGTCGCCCAGCAGTTCCATGGCTTGACAAAAGCGATAGACCGCCACGCAAAACAGGAGTTTGGTCATCACCGACAGACGCAATAAGGAGGCGCTGCGCGCATTGAACTGGCGCAAGCCCAGATGACTTTTCCAAGCCTTGAAGATCATTTCAATGCGCCAGCGTAGCCGATACACCTTGGCCAGCGATTGAGCCGGCCAGACGTCGCGGCTGACATGGGTCAGGAAAATACTCCAGCCCTTCAAAAAGAGGTGCTCGCGACAGGGGTTGAGCCGCGCATCGCGGTTGGCCCGCGCCTTGCGTCGTCGCTCGTTGGCCACCGGCTCCGGCACTGGCAGCGCCACCAAGCGCGCCCGCACCCCTTCGGCGCCCAAGAGCACTTCCCGGTCAAAACGGCCGCAGGTGCGAAGTTCCCGGGCCAAATTCAACGGTTTGCCGTTGAGGTCGCAGACCCGGACACCGGATTTAAAGCGCGAGAGGAAAAAGGCTCCCTTCAACCCGAGTGCGGCCAGGATCGGCAGCACAAAATAACCCAGATCGCGAATGATCAGATCGCCCCGTTGAGCCACCGCCAGAATATCGGGCGCGGCAGCCTGATCATTGCGGGTGAACCCCGAAAGGGAGCAATGAACCACGGTGGCATGGAGGAGGTCGGCGATGAATTGGATTTTGAGGGCGGCGCGCTTTTTGTGGTGTGGATTGCCGCCGCCGGGAAACAGGTCGGCCAGATGATCGGGCAGGGCTTGAACCGTACTATCGTGGAGAAGCACCCGGCCGAAAGGCCCGAACAGGCCTTGGGCGCGCAGACCCTGGCTGAGTTGGCCGAACAAAGCGGTGGCGACTTGGGCCAGGAAGCCTTCCACCGTGGCGTTAAGCCGTTTGTGCAGGGCCTGTTTGGTGTAAGTGAGGCGGGCCGCCAAGCTGATGACGGCGGTGATCCGCTTCAAGGAAAGCGTGGCTTCCGCCGCCAAGACGACCAGGGCCAGCAGGAAATCAGTCAGGGGGATTTTGCGAGGCTGGCGTTGGAGAAAACCGGACTGGCGAGCCAGGGCCTGTGCGTCCAGTTGGGCTAATTGGGAACGGATTTGTTGGAGGTTGGCGGCCAGAGTTTGCGCGAGGGAAGGCGAATAAGGTGTTGACATCGGGTTTATGATATAGTAAATATAAATAAACTATATATCAACCTTTATGGGATATCTAATCAAAGTTCAAAAAGTCGAACGACCGACCAACCGGTCGTATTACGTCAATCTGCCGGTGGTTTTAGCCGAGGCGATCGACCTCCAGAAAGGCGAGCAATGGGAATGGTCGATGGAAGACAAAAACACCCTGGTTCTGTCTCGCGTTAAGAAAAGAGAAATACGCCGCCGCTCTCGTAAAGCTTAGGTTGACGCGGATGCGCATTACGGGACTACGGCGGGACAAGTCGTGCGCGCCGCCGCATTTATTTGTAGTTTCCCTCTTTGCGCCCTTGGCGGCTTCGCGCCTCCCGCTCGCGCGCCAGCGGAGTTGCGTTGAAACGAAACACCTTACCCCGGACCGGCTGAAGCCGGGACACCGAACAGGCTGCGCAGCAGCGCAGCCCTACCTTTCGTGTGATTCGTCCACACCATTGGCTTGAATTCCAGACCGGCCTGCGCCATGTTGTCCGAAATCTATGAAGCCCAATGATTTTTCCGATGCGCGGGTGCTCGTCACCGGCGGCGCGGGCTTTATCGGCAGTGCGCTCGTCTGGGCGCTGAACCGCCGCGGCTGCGAACGCATTGTCGTTTGCGACCGCCTCGGCACGGATGAAAAATGGCGCAACCTCACGCCGCTGCGCTTCGCCGATTACGTCGAGGCCGACGATCTGCTCCCGCGGTTGCAAAGCGGCGCATTGGGCAAATTTGACCTCGTGCTGCACATGGGGGCCTGCTCATCCACAACCGAGACCAACGCAGGTTTTCTCATCCGCAACAATTACGAATTTACCAGGGACCTCGCCACTTGGGCGCTCGGCCAAAAAACGCGCGGTCGAAAAATCCGCTTCGTTTACGCGTCCTCCGCCGCGACTTACGGTGACGGTTCGGCCGGCATGGACGACGACGATCGGCAACTCGGCAAACTACGTCCGTTGAACATGTATGGCTATTCGAAACACCTCTTTGATCTGCACGCCAAACGGGCGGGTTTTTTAAACCAAATCGCCGGCTTGAAATACTTCAACGTCTTCGGCCCGAACGAGGACCACAAGGGCGACATGCGGTCGCTCGTCCACAAATCCACGGCGCAGGTGCAGGCCGAGGGCGTCATCCGGCTGTTCAAGAGTTACCGCTCCGATTTTCGCGACGGTGAACAAAAGCGCGATTTTCTTTACGTGAAAGACGCTGTTGCCATGACGTTGCATCTGGCCGCGACGCCCAAGGCCAACGGACTTTTCAACATCGGCGGCGGCAAGGCGCGGACATGGCTGGACCTGGCCCGTGCGGTTTTTGCCGCGCTGAAACGCAAGCCGAAGATTGAATTCATGGAAATGCCGGAAGTCATCCGCGACAAATACCAGTATTTCACCAAGGCGAATCTGGCCCGGTTGCGTGCCGCCGGTTACACCGCGCCCGTCACGTCGCTGGAAGACGCCGTGAGCGACTACGTCCGCAATTATCTTGTGCCGGACCAGCGGCTCGATCCGGCTGTGGCTTAAACGGAAAGGGTCATAATACCAGGAGCAGCCGGTCTCCATCCGTGAACCGTTGGAGTTCAAGCTTTAGCTTGTCCCCCAATGCAGTCCCGCCACGCGGGACTGAACTCCAACATTTTGATCGCCATGCAACTTGCCAGCGGTCGGGCTTTATTGTCATTTTAAGCGGGAGTGAAATTGAAAATTGCCATCTACTGCCTGCTGGTTGCCACCTTCACCACGGCGAACGCCGCGGATCCATCGGACGATTTCAACGCCACCACCGACCCGGTTGGCCGCAACCCCAACGGCCTTGAGACGCCGGTCAACCAGCTCGTCACGCCTGCCGGCACTCTCATCGAACTTCCCGGCATCAGACCGCTGGCGCTGGCGCTGAGTCCCGACGGCCGGCTGCTGGTGACCGCCGGACTGACACACAAATTAGTCGTGATTGACCCGGCAACCGGGAAAATTTTGCAACACGTTTCGCTCCCATCGGACAAAACGCAGGAGCCGGCGCCGGTTTCCGTCGAAATTCTTTCGCCGGACAGCAAAGCGCAAATCAGTTTCACCGGCCTCGTTTTTTCGCCGGACGGCTCGCGGATTTACATGGCGAACGTCAACGGCGACATCAAGGTCTTCACGGTCCAGCCGGACCATAAAATCGCTCCGTTGTTTTCCATCGCGCTGCCGCCGGCCAATGCGCCGTTGCGCATGGCAGAAATTCCGGCGGGCATCGCCGTTTCACCGGACGGCAAAAAAATTTACGTTGCGCTCAATCTTTCCAACCGCCTGGCCGAACTGGACGCCGCCACCGGCCGCGTGTTGCGGATGTGGGACGTGGGCGTCGCACCCTTTGACGTCAAACTCGCCGGTCACCGGATTTACGTGAGCAACTGGGGCGGCCGGCGGCCCGACGCGAACAGCGTCACCGGTCCGGCGGGACGCGGCACGTTCGTGCGGGTTGATTCCCGCTCCATCGCCAGCGAAGGCTCGGTTTCCATTATTGAATTAAATACAAACATCGAACATCGAACATCGAACATCGAACTTCGAACTGGTTTGCACGCCGGCGCGCTCGCGTTGTCGCCGAACGGACGCTGGCTCGTTGTGGCCAACGCCGGCAGCGATACGTTGAGCGTCATTGACACGCACACCGACAAAATCGTCGAGACGATTTGCGCGCGGCAAAATCCGGGCGATTTGTTCGGCGCGCAGCCCAATGCGCTGGCGTTCGACAAATCGGGCAAAACCCTTTTTGTCTGCAACGGCACGCAAAACGCCGTCGCGGTTTTTCAGTTCAAGCCGGGTGCATCGAAGCTGCTCGGCCTGATTCCTGTCGGCTGGTTTCCCGGCGCGATTGTGCAGGACGGGAAACGTCATGCGATTTACGTGGCGAACATCAAAAATCTCGGTCCCGGGCGGCTGGGCAAGACCGGTCAAACGGAATTCAACACGAAGCAATACTACGGTTCGCTCTCACTTGTGCCCGTGCCGTCGGCGAAAGATCTGGCGGCCTTCACGCAAACCGCCCTGGCCAACTTGCGTTATCCGCTGCTGGCGCAGGCGAAATTGCCGGCGCGCACCAACCAACCCGCACGGCCCGTGCCGGAGCGCGTCGGCGAGCCCAGCGTCTTCCAGCACGTCATTTACATCATCAAGGAGAACCGTTCTTACGACCAGATTCTCGGCGACGTGCAGGAAGGCAACGGCGACGCCGGCCTCTGCACCTTCGGCGCGCGCGTCACGCCGAACCAGCACAAGCTCGTCCGCGAATTTACGCTGCTGGACAACACCTATTGCTGCGGCATCTTGAGCGCCGACGGCCACAACTGGACCGACAGCGGCATCGCGAACGATTATGTGGAGCGTTCGTTCGCCGGCTGGCCGCGCAGCTATCCCAGCGGCGGCAGCGACCTGGACACGGCGGACGCGCTGGCCTATTCGCCGGCGGGTTTCATCTGGAACGACGCGCTCGCGCACGACCGGACGGTCTGCGACTTCGGCGAGTTCACCTCCGACAAAAAACAATGGAAGGACCCTGCGCGCAAAGGCAAACCGGGCTTCCTCGATTGTTACCGCGACTTTATAAACGGCGCGGACGAAATCACGTTGACGGACGAACCGGACATCGAGGCGTTGCGGCCTTACATCGTGACGAACACGGTTGGCTGGGATCTGGATGTGCCGGACGTTTTTCGCGCCGCGCAATTCATCAAGGAACTGAAACAATTTGAGGCCGCCGGCAACTTCCCCAACTTCGTCATCGTCTGGTTGCCCAACGACCACACCAGCGCCACGAAATTTGGTTCACCCACGCCAGCCGCCCAAGTGGCGGACAATGATTTGGCGTTCGGCCAGATCGTCGAAGCCGTCAGCCACAGCCGGTTCTGGACGAACACGTGCATTTTTGCAATCGAAGATGATCCGCAAAGCGGGTGGGACCATGTGAGCGGCTACCGCACGACGGCTTATGTCGTCAGCCCTTACACGAAGCGCAGACAGGTTGTGAGCACGCAATACAACCAGACCAGCCTGCTGCGCACGATGGAACTCATGCTCGGCCTGCCGCCGATGAACCAGATGGACGCGACGGCCACCCCGATGTTTGATTGCTTTACGAGCGTGCCGGACTTCACGCCGTTCGAGGCCGTGACCAACAACGTGCCACTCGACGAAATGAACCCTTTGCCCAAGCTCATTTCCGATCCGCTTTTGCGCAAGGACGCCTACGCTTCGGCGCGATTGCCGCTCGAAAAGGAAGATCAATGCCCCGAAGATTTGTTTAACCGCATCCTCTGGCGCGCGATGAAAGGTTCGCAAACGCCGTATCCGGCGTGGGCGGTGAAAGCGGTGGAAGACAACGATTGACCGTGGTTTTGCCCCAAACAAGTGACTGGAAATTGCCCCCCATCAGGCAATTCCCGCCAATCAAAAAAACCAACTTTTCTTGTAACTTTGGCCGGGTTTTGCCTAAGTAATGGATGAAACCTGACTAACGTGGAATCTATTTCACCAACGCTTGGGCCGCCGTCCGGCACGCCGCCAACGCCCGCAACCTCGCTGGCCGGGCGGCTGTTGAATGTCTTTGCCGCACCGGGCGACGTTTTCGATGAAATCAAAACCGTTCCCCCGCGCACCACCAACTGGCTTGTGCCGGCGTTGCTTTCGGCATTCCTTGGCGTGCTCTCGGCGATTGTCATGTATTCACAACCGGCAATCATCCAGCAAATTCATGAACAACAGGCAAAGATTTTTGAGGATCAGGTTAATGCCGGCAAAATGACCCGCGAGCAGGCGGATCAGATCGAAGCGGCTTCCGAGAAATTCGGTGGACCGGCGACCATGATGATTTCGGGCTCAATCGGCGCGGTGGTCACGAGTTTTGCGCGGGTGTTCTGGTGGGCATTTGTTTTATGGCTTTTGGGGCTGGTTTTCCTGAAGACGAAATTGGATTATCTCAAGGCGCTCGAAGTGGCCGGCCTGGCCAGCATGATCGCCCTGCTGGGAGCCATCATCACCCTGCTGCTCTCCGTAAGCCTCGGCAAAATTGTTACCCCCAGCTTCGCGCTTCTGATCAGCCATTTTAATCCGAAAAATGTCCTGCACCTGGCCCTCGCGGCGATGAACTTTTTTGCTCTCTGGCTGGTGGGAGTCCTGGCCGTCGGTTTGTCCCGGCTTTCCGGCGCCCGGTTTTCGAAGGCGCTTTGGTTGACGGGTGGATTCTGGCTGACCATCCAGTTTCTCCTCATCCTGCTCGCCGTCCTGGTCAGCGCCATTTTTTCGGGGGCAAAATAGGCGTCAAATGATTGACTGAAACATCATGGCCAATTTAAAGAAACATCGGCAGGTCATCGTCTTTTCAGTCATCGGGCTGGCGCTGGTTGCACTAATGACGGCAAGATCTTTAACGATTGTCCCAATCAAATAAAACGAAATTCCACGAGGCCTGTCTTAATACATATCTATCATGGCAAACTCCAAGAAACGCAGGAAAATCATCATTTTTTCGGTCATCGGCCTGGCGCTGGTTGCGCTGACGCTGGTGGCTGTGTTCAGGAAAAAGGCGCCGGTCATCACGGTTCAAACGGAAAAGGTCACGCGGCGCAATCTCATCGAACTCGTCGTGGCCAACGGAAAGATTCAACCGGTGACGCAGGTGGTCATCAGTCCCGAAGTTGCCGGCGAAATCGTGGCGCTGCCGGTCAAGGAGGGGGACCCCGTAAAAAAAGGCGACTTGCTCGTGCAGATCAAACCGGACAATTACGAGGCGAGCCGCAATTCCGCCGAGGCCAATTACAAATCCTCCCTCGCCAGCATTGACCTGGCACAGGCCGAACTTGAAAAAGCGGAGACTGAATACAAACGAAACCAGAATCTCTTTCAAAACAAACTGGTCTCCGACTCGGTCTTCCTCGATTTCAAAACGGCTTACGAAGTGGCCAGACTGCAACACCAAAACGCCATCCACCAGGCCGATCAAGCCAAGTTCGGCCTCGACAAGGCAAAGGATGATTTGAGCAAGACCACCATTCAATCGCCCATTGACGGCATTGTCGTCCGCCTCAAATCGCAGCTCGGCGAGCGCGTGCTGGGCACCTCCTTCAACATGGGCACCGAGATCATGACCGTTGCCGATCTGAACGAGATGGAGGCCCGCATGGACATCGGTGAGATGGACGTGGTGCTCATGCAACCCGGACAGAAGGCGCGGCTGGAGGTGGATGCTTTCAAGGACCGCAAATTCAACGGCACCGTCACCCAGGTCGCCAACTCCTCCAAAAGCACCGCCCTCGGCAGCAGTTCCAGCAGCAGCCAGGAGGCCACGAAGTTTGAGGTTCGCATCCGCCTCAACGAAAAGGAGGATTTCCGCCCCGGCATGTCCGTCAACGCCGAGATCGAAACCCGCTACCGCACCAACGTCCTCACCGTGCCGATGGCCAGCGTCACCGCGCGCCCGCCCCAAAAGAAAGACAACGGCAAGAACACGGCCAAAGACGTCCAAACCAATTCTATCCCCGGCACCAATGCAGTCGCTGGAACAACACCCGGCACCAACACCGTCGCCGGAGCCGCGACCGGGACCAACGGCGTCGCGCCGGACAAGAAATCGAAGGAAGCGGCCAAGCCGGTGGAGGTGGTCTTCGTCGCCAAGGACGATCACGCCAAAATGGTGCCGGTGAAGATCGGCATCTGTGACGACAGTTACTGGGAGATCATCGAAGGTTTGACCGAGGGACAGGAAATTGTCTCCGGCGGGTTCAAGGCGATCAGCCGCGACCTGGCTGACGGCAAGAAGATCAAACGGGGCACGCCGGACAAGGGCGAGGCCAAGGAAGCAAAGTAATGCGAACGCAAATCCGAAGCCCGAATTCCGAAATCCGAAAGAAGCCCGAATTCCGAAATCCGAAACGGCAATGCACAGGTTCGGATGATATTCTGGACATTCGGACTTCGGTTTTCGGGCTTCGGTTTTCGGGTTTTACAGCATGAGCCTCATCCGTTTCCAGAATATTTCACGGCGCTACCAGATGGGCGGGGAGACCGTCCATGCCTTGCGCGACGTGTCGCTCGAAATCCAGCGCGGCGAGTATGTCGCCATCATGGGGCCGTCCGGCTCCGGCAAATCCACGATGATGAACCTCATCGGCTGTCTCGACACCGCCACGTCCGGCCGCTACGAATTGAACGGCACCAACGTCAGCGAGATGGATGACAATCAACTGGCGGAAGTCCGGAATCGCGAAATCGGTTTTGTCTTCCAAACCTTCAATCTGCTGCCCCGTTCCAACGCCTTGCACAATGTCGAGCTGCCGCTGATTTACGCCGGCATCCCCGCCGCCGAACGGCGGAAAATTGCGCTGGCAGCCATCTCACAGGTCGGCCTGGCCGATCGCATGCACCATAAACCCAATGAGCTTTCGGGCGGCCAGCGACAGCGCGTCGCCGTCGCCCGCGCGCTGGTCAACAAACCGTCCATCCTGCTGGCCGACGAGCCGACCGGCAACCTCGACTCCAAAACTGGCGCGGAAATCATGGCGTTGTTCGAAGACCTCTCACGCGCAGGCAACACCATCATTGTGGTCACGCATGAGGAGGACATTGCCAGACAATCCCGCCGCATCATCCGCCTCCGCGACGGTTTGATTGCGAGCGACGAGAAGCTGGCCGAGAGTCGAGAGTCGAGAGTCGAGGGACAGAAGGCCAAAGCGGATGAGCGCATGGCTCAGGCTCTCGACTCTTCCGCGCCATGAACGCGCTGACCGAACTCAAGGAAGGCCTGAGCATTTCCTGGGCGGCCATCCGCGCGAACAAAATGCGTTCCGTGCTTACGACGCTCGGCATCGTCATTGGCATCGTCACCGTCACGCTCATGGGCACGGCCATCGAGGGATTGAACCTCGCCTTCCTGAAAAGCATTTCGTCACTCGGCGCAGACGTGTTCTACGTCTCGCGCTTCAGTTGGGTGAACACAACCCATGAAGATTGGCACCGGCAACAGAAGCGCCGCCTGATCCGGCTGGCGGATATTGAAGCGCTGGCGAGCCAGCTGACCCAGGCCGCCGCCGTCGCGCCCACCGCGGAAGACGACGCAACCTTGAAGTACAAGAACCGCAGCTCCAGCGGGGTGACCATCCTCGGCACCACCGAGGCCTATCTGCTCACCAGCGGGGTGGGCGTTTCGCAAGGCCGATTTCTTTCCGTCCCGGATGCCGCGGGCGGCCGGCCCGTATGCGTCATCGGCAGCGAAGTGGCGACCAATTTGTTCCGCCAGGAGCCGCCGCTGGGGGCGCACATCAAAATCGGCAATCAGACCATGGAAGTCATCGGCGTGATGGAAAAGCGGGGAAGTTTTTTGGGCATGTTCAGTCTGGACAACCGCGTGATCATTCCGCTGAAACAGTTCACCACCGCCATCTGGAGCAACCCCGACATCGGCATCGAGGTCAAGGCCAGGGGGCTGGTGCAACTGGACGAAGCCCGCGAGGAATTGCGCCAGGTCATGCGCCGCGTCCGCCATCTGGAACCGAACCAGCCGGATGATTTCGCCATCAACCAGCAGGACCAGTTCGTCGAAATGTTCAATCGCGTGGCCGGCACCATCGCCGTCATCGGCCTGTTCGTCACCGGCCTGTCCCTCTTCGTCGGGGGCATCGGCATCATGAACATCATGTTCGTCTCGGTCGCCGAGCGGACGCGCGAAATCGGCATCCGCAAGGCCATCGGCGCCAAACGCCGCACCATCCTGCTGCAGTTTCTGATGGAGGCGGCGTGCATCTGTTTGATTGGCGGGTTGATTGCCTTGGCCATCGCCTGGCCGCTGACGCTGGTGGTGCAGCGGTTTCTGCCGGCGACGATGTCATTAACCGTTGTGGGCATCGCGCTGCTGGTGTCGCTCGTGACGGGAGTGGTGTCGGGCTTCCTGCCGGCGTGGCGCGCGGCGCGCATGAACCCGGTGGACGCGTTGAGGAGCGAATGAGCCGAAAGTGTGAAGCGTGAAACGTAAAACGTGAGGCGTAAGAAAGAGGTCGGTTATGAATTATGATGAATGGTTAAAGTCGGTGCCGGTGGAAATAACGGGCGATTCACTTTGGAAAGTCGAGGGCTATCGGCTGGCACTGTTCGCTGCGGACTTGGGTTGGCATGACGTGAGCAAATTGATGAAAGACAAACGCACGCTCGGACTTTCGGACCAGCTTTATCGGGCTCTCGGGTCGATCGGAGCGAACGTAGCCGAGGGCTATTCACGAGGTACAGGCAAAGACCGCGCCCGGTTTTATGAGTATGGTTTGGGTTCAGCACGTGAGAGCCGTGGTTGGTATTACGATGGCCGTCATGTGCTCGGCGAGAGAGTCGCGGAACATCGGATTCGTCTTTCGACCCAAATCATCCGCCTGCTGCTCACGATGGTTCCGGATCAGCGCGGCTCGCTCCTCCGCGAAGACAGCCCTCCCTACCAAACCTCCTTGACACCACCAGACACAGAATCTCCTTTCGTTCCCGATGAACTGGTGCAATTGCTCCAAAACATTCCTCTAGCTTAACCATGCATTCACGCATCACGCATCACGCACCACGCATCACGACCTAAGCCATGCCAGCCAAACGAACAAACCTACTGCTCGGCGAACTGCATGAAAGTTTCTCCATGGCCATGAACGCGCTGGTCGCGCACAAGCTGCGCTCGGCGCTCACGCTGCTCGGCGTGTTGATCGGCGTGTTCTCCATCATCGTCGTGATGACCGCGATGCGCGTGCTGAAAAGCAACGTCGAGAACGAAATGAGCCAGTTGGGCAGCCGCACCTTCGCGATCCAGAAATGGCCGGCGGTCCATTTCGGCACGGGTGATTGGGAAAAATACTGGCGGCGCAAGAACATCTACCTCGCCCAGGGACGGCAGGTGCGGGAGAAGACCACGCTTGCGAGCAGCGTCGGCATCGAAGGCAATTTTTGGAGCGGGGAGGTCGAGACGCATTACCAGACCACGCCGCCCACCGTCCGGTTGCTCGGCGAAACCCCCGGCAGTTTTCCCGCGCGCAACTGGACCGTCGCCGAAGGCCGCGCCCTGTCGGAATCCGACGTGGACAATGCCCGCGATGTTTGCGTGCTGGGCAGCGCCCTGGCCAAAACGGTTTTTCCCTTCGGTTCGGCGGTGGGCGAAGAGATCAAAATCAGCGGTTACAAATACCAGGTGATCGGCGTGATCGCCCCCAAGGGCGGCTCGGTCGGGGGCGAGCAGGACAACTTCACCGTCATCCCCATCACCACCGCGCTCAATCGCACCGGCCGCTGGTGGCGCAGCCTGACGATCCTGGTGCAGGCGCGCGACGCCGCCAGCTACGAAGACTGCGTTGAAGAGGTGCGCGGCATCCTGCGCGTGGCCCGCAAGGTCCCGCCGGGCACCGAGGACGATTTCGAGCTGTTCTCCAACGATTCGCTTATCCAGCAATTCAATTCCTTCACCAAGGCCGTGCGCATCGGCGTGGTAGTCGTAAGTTCCATTTCGTTGCTGGCCGCCGGCATCGGCATCATGAACATCATGCTCGTCTCGGTCACGGAACGGACGCGCGAGATCGGCATCCGCCGCGCGATCGGCGCGAAGAAGCGCAACATCATGGCGCAATTCATCATGGAAGCCATCGTGCTCTGTGAAGTCGGCGGTGCCATCGGCGTGGTGCTCGGCATTCTCGGCGGCAATGCGCTCGCGTGGTATATGAAAGTGCCGCCCGTCATCCCGATTGACTGGATTGTGCTCGGCTTGCTGATCTGCTCCGTGGTTGGAATTGTTTTCGGGACCTATCCGGCCTACAAGGCGGCGAACCTGGATCCGATTGAATCGTTGCGATACGAGTAAATTGCGAGCGACTCTGTTACGCAGCGAAAGGTAGGGCCGTGTTCCGCAGCCCAAATACTCGTCTATTGAATCCTTGTAGCAGCCGACGTAAGGAGGCTCATTTCAAACAAGGAAGTCAGAGCCTCGTGACCTCGGCTGCTACGATATCAGGATCGTGGTGCAGTCGGCGCAACAGGCGGCGGTGCTGGTGTTGGTGTATTGAATAAGGAAACCAGGAAACCAAGAAGGCGGAAGCGAAGCCGGTTCATGGTTTCATGGATTCCTTATAGAATCCAAAGACGGCAGTACTGGGGTATTGAGGACGCGCTCAATCCTCCGCAAACAGATATTCCAGATCCGTCGTCGTGAGGCTGCGGGCGCAATTTTCAGGTCGCAAGCATCATGCTTGATTTGATGCCCAGGTCCTCGCAGATCGCCTTCGTGATTGCGAATAAATTGCGCGTGGTGGGATTACCATGACGACTCAACATGCGATGTAACGCCTTCTCGCCAAAGCCGGTCTGTCGCGACAATTCCTTGAAAGTGATGTTGGCATGAACGAGATCGCGCAACATCGAAAGTCCTTCGTCAGTTTCTCCTTCCATCAGCGTGTTGACCGCCTCGGCATATAACGCTTTCGCAAACTTCGGATCGCGTTTGATCCGGGCCAAAACTGTCTGCTTATATTCTCGTGTCAGTGCCATTTTAATCTTTCGATTGCTTGTATCTTTTCCAGCGTTCAATTGCGACAGCAATGTCACCGGATTGCCGCCGCTTGCTGCCGCCGCCCAATAAAATGATAATTGTTTTTCCGTCGCGTCCGAAATACACCCGATAACCCGGGCCAAAATCTAATCTTAATTCAAACACGCCTTCTTGAAGTGACTTCGCCGCTCCAAAATTTCCTGCTTCAAGTCGGTGAATGTATTTGTCAACGCGCGCGGCGGTTACGGCATCAAGCGAGTCGAATCAGTCAGCGAAAGGCGAATTTCCGCCATAGTTTTGAAAACTATTTGGGCTTAATCCGCGAACAAATACTCCAGGTCCGTCGTCGTGAGGCTGCGGGCGAAACCTTCCTCCCCCAGCACATCGGCTATCGTCTGCGCCTTGCTCTGTTGCAACTCCCAGATTTTTTCCTCGACGGTGCCGGGCGCGATGAGCCGGTAGGCGTTCACCGTCTGTGTCTGGCCGATGCGATGCGAGCGGTCAATCGCCTGCGCCTCCACTGCCGGGTTCCACCACGGATCGTAAAGCACCACGTAGCTGGCGTTGGTGAGATTTAAACCGGTTCCCGCCGCGCGCAAACTCAGCAAAAACACGCCGGGGTTCGTGTCGCCTTGGAACGCGTTGACGACCTGTTGCCGGTCTTTCGTCTGGCCGGTGAGAATGTGCGTGATAATTTGCCGGTCGTGACATTCCTTTTCGAGCAATAGCAACATCTGCACGAACTGGCTGAAGACCAAAACCTTTTGTCCCTCGGCCACCAGCGGATCGAGCAACTCGAACAGCGTCTCGGTCTTGCCGGACGCGGTGTCGCTGCCGACGAGCCGCGGATGGCAGCAAATCTGGCGCAACCGCGTGAGCGCGGCCAGCACGTGCATCTTGCTCTTGTTAAGGCCCTGTTCCGCGACGGCATACATGATCTGGTCGCGGCTGCGGCGCAATTCGGCCAGGTAAAGCTTCCGCTGCTCGTCGCCGAGCGGACAATCGCGCCGTTGTTCGATGCGGTCGGGCAAATCCTTCGCCACGTGTTTTTTCAGGCGGCGCAGCAATAACGGGCGCAGCCGGGCCGAGAGCCGTTTGCGCGCGATGCGCTGGGCGGATTCGGTTTTCTCGCCGCGCGTCTCCACCGTTGGGACGGCTTCGTCGCCGGCCTGGGAACGCGGTTCGTAAGTTTCGATAAATTGTTCCTGATTGCCGAGGTAGCCGGGCTGGATGAAATCCACGATGCTCCACAAATCCAGCAGCCGGTTTTCGAGCGGTGTGCCGGTGAGCGCCAGGCGGTATTCGGACTTGAGCTGTTTGACCGATTGCGTGACCTGCGCGCCGGGATTTTTGATGAACTGCGCCTCGTCCAAAATCGCCGCGCGGAACGCGAATTTTTGCAACTCCTCCAAATCGCGCCGCAGCAACGCGTAATTCGTCACAATCAAATCGTGCTGCGGAATTTGCTTCCGCAAATTGTGCCGCGCCGCGCCGCTTTCGAGCACGAGCACTTTCAAACCCGGCGTGAACCGCTCCGCCTCGCGCCGCCAGTTGTGCAGCACGGACGCCGGACAGATGACGAGCGACGGCTTGGGATTTTTCGTGTTGCGCTCCTTAAGCCGCGCCAGCCACGCGAGCGCTTGCAGCGTTTTGCCCAGACCCATGTCATCGGCCAGAATGCCGCCGAGTTTGATTTGCGTGAGGTGGCAGAGAAAATCGAAGCCGTCCTTTTGATAGGGACGCAACTCGGCCTGCAATCCGGCAGGCAACGCAACGGATGGAACGCCTTTGAAATCCCGTACACGCGCGCGCAACGCCTTCGCTTCCGGCGAATCGGCAAAGCGCGTCAACCCGCTTTCGTCCAGATGCGCCACGTGTTCCAGGCCGATTTTTTGCGGCACGGCGATGAGGCCGTCAACGCCCATCTCGGCCATCGCCTCGTGCGCGCCTTGCACGGCGTTGATATCAAGTTCCACCCAGCCGGAATTCGGCAGCTTGACGAAACGGCTGGTGGCGGCGGCGAGCCGTTCGAGGTCCGCCTTGCTGAGTTTGAGACCTTCGGCCTCCCATTCGGCGGAAACCGCCAGCCAGTCAATGCCGCTGCCCTTGACGATGAGCCGCGGCTTGAGCTGGCGCGGTTGCAGGAACAGGCGGTGAAACGCCGGGTTGCCGAGAAATTCCGCTTCGCTGGGGCGTTCCGCCCACACGGCCGCGAGCGTGCCGAGAAAATTTTCGTTCGCGTCGCCAATCCACAAACCGGGTTCGGGCGTGAACCAATCGATTTTGCGCAGCCATTGGATCGCGGGTTCCAGGCGCGGGTCGTCGAGAATTTCCGGTTTGTCGCCCGGACGCTTCTTCACTTCGTTCGCGACCCATTCGTAGCCGTTCCAAAACCAGACGCTTTGGTCGCGGAGACTCCTGGCCAGCAACCGCAGCCGCACCGTGTCGTCGAGCAGCTCGAAAACGAACTGCGGCCTGGCCGGATGCGCGATGCAAAGCTGCTCCCAATCCACGCCGTGATTCGACTGCGTCTTGCGCAGGTGCAACAGGAGCCGATGGCTCAGTTTGCGCACCGGCACGGACGGTTGGTGCGCGAGATATTTCAGCACTGGCGGCGGTGGCGCGTTGCGCAGCAGATAAAACGTGCCATTGACCAGCGCGAGCGGCGGCTGACGGTTGAAAAATTTCGCGTCGGCAATGGAATGGTTTTCACCGCCGGGCAATTCGATCCGGTGCGTGAACGACAGTTCCTTGTCGCCGTTGTCGAGGTGCGGTGTGAGCGCGGCAATCTGGCCGTGAAAATGGAGCGGCTGGCCGTCACCTTCCAGGCGGGGCGAGTGCCCCCAGCGCGCGAGCCATTGGAGCAGTTCGGCGTCGGACAAAACCAGCGTGTCCGCGTCCCGCAATGCGGAATTGCGGTTCGTGTCGGCAAGCCACTGGATGAACTCCCAATCGGCGGGTGAAAATAATTCCTGCTCGTGCGTGGCGCGAACGACGAGGTCAATCAGCTCCCGCAGCGTGCGCGCCTTTTCGCCGGTGCGCGGGCGCAACAAAAGAAATTGCACGGCCAGGCGGTAACGCGACGGTTCTTCGTCGTCCGGTTGCACGCGGCAGACGACGCGCAACGTGGCGCGCGGCGTGTCGAGCAGCGGCAGGGCGGGCGGCGAGAGCCAGTTTTCGAGCTCCTTGACGAGATTTTGCTCCTTCTCAGTTTCCTCGGCCCGGGCAAAACGGTCGAGGCTGGCGTGCACCTGCAATTCCGGCGGCACGGAATGTTTGGCGCGGAGAAATAAAAACGCGAGTTCCTCCAGGCGCGCCTTGCCCTGGGCATTCAGCAAACGCGGCCACCAGTGCGTGTCGGGAAAATCGCGGCGCGAGAGCGACAGTTTTTCAAAATAATCCTCGAGCAACAGCCACGAACGCTGCGAATCGGGGCACGTCGCGAAACTTTTCAGAATGTCCTCGCGCCCGTTGACGGTCGCCTTCGAGTCCGAGAGTTCCCGGCGCAAATCAGCGAACGCGCCGTAGGTTTGCGACAGCACTTTGTGGTGCGCGTCGTATTTCGTCGTGCCCGTTCCGTTTCTGATTGAAATTTTCGACATCTGAAAAAACTTAGACTAGTATTTCGTCATAAGCGCCAAGTCCGGTCAACTGGAAAGCAAAAGAAAATGTGTTGCGCGGTCGCTGGCGTGATTGACGCGAGGCTGGTTTTTGTTATAATTCGCCCTTTTATGAACCGGAATCCACATGTGGCCGTGGTCGGCGCGACCGGCGCCGTCGGCATCGAAATGATTAAAACGCTGGAAAAGAGAAATTTTCCGGTGGGAAAACTCACTTTGCTCGCTTCGGCGCGTTCCGCCGGCAAGAAACTCAAATTTCGCGGCACCGACATCACCGTCAAGGAATTGACCAAGGACTCCTTTGCCGGTATCGACATCGCGTTGTTCAGCGCCGGCGGGAGCATTTCCAAGGAATTTGCACCCATCGCGGCCAAAGCCGGCTGCGTGGTCGTGGACAATTCCAGCGCGTTCCGCATGGACGATTCCGTGCCGCTGGTCGTGCCGGAAATCAACGCCAGCGACGTGAAGTGGCACAAGGGCATCATTGCCAATCCGAATTGCACCACGGCCATCACGCTCATCGCGTTGTATCCGTTGCACCGGGCGTTTGGCGTGAAACGGATTTTTGCATCGTCCTACCAGGCCGTCTCCGGCACGGGCGCGAAGGCGATTGAAGAACTGAAACGGCAGGTGGAGGAAATCGTCGCCGGCAAACCGGTGACAAAGGAGGTTTATCCGCATCAGATCGCCTTCAACGTGCTGCCGCAGGTGGATTCATTCCTGCCGACCGGTTACACCAAGGAGGAAATGAAGATGGAAAACGAAGGCCGCAAAATCATGCATCACCCGGCGTTCCGCGCCAGCGTGACCTGTGTGCGCGTGCCGGTCTATCGTTCGCATTCCATAGCGGTCAGCGCGGAATTTGAAAAGCCGGTGAGCGTGGAAGCCGCCCGTGCTGTTTTGAAAAAAGCGCCCGGACTCGACGTCGTGGACGAGCCGGAGAACAAAAAATATCCGATGCCGCTGTTCACTTCGGAAAAATACAACTGCGAAGTCGGCCGCATCCGTCTGGATTGCGCGCTGGACAACGGGTTGTGCTTTTGGGTGAGCGGCGACCAGTTGCTCAAAGGCGCGGCGCTCAACGCCGTGCAGATCGCGGAAGAGTTGCTGAAGTGATTATTTAGTAGGGACGACCTGCTGGTCGTCCGAGGCTGCGCGGCAGCGCAGCCCTACCATTTCACGGCGTTTTGAGCCGGTAGAAGCCGCTGTTGTTGGTTGGTGACTGTATCACTTTGTTTTGCAAATTGGAGAGGTCCAGCACGAGCGGGTTCGTCACGTCCGTCCAACTGCCCAAATCAGAACTTTGCTGCATTACGAAATTCGTCGAAGGCACGAGCCACGAAAGCGTGAGATCGCCGCGCGAAGGCATGATGTTCATTGAAGGCGCTGGCGTGGAACATAAAGTGTAAATCAGGCCTAAAATATAACGTCCTGATACTGCGACCATTTTGTTGCCATCTGCCGAACAGGCGACAAAAGTCCATTCCTGATTGGGCACAGTGTTTGATGTCCAGGTTGCTCCTGAATTCGTCGAGGTATAAATCGGCCCCAGGTCCTGTGGTCCAGAGAGTGAACTAGCCACTGCCACAAGCTTTGTTCCGTCCGCCGATGAGGCGACGCAAGTCCAATGATTGCTTGGCGCACTTGTCGCCGCCCAAGTGGTCCCTGAATTCGTCGAAATGTAAATCGGACATCCATTGAAATGTTGATCCCCGTAAAATGCCGCCACCAGTCTTGCTCCATCTGCCGAGGAGGCGATGACTTGCAAAGAGCTCCCGCCCTGCCACGATATCGGCGGCGATGTTATTTGCATCCAAGTGACTCCTGAATTTATCGATCTATAAATGGAGTTCTGCAACTGAACCACCAACGTGGTGCCATCTGCCGATGAGACAACAGAATACCAGGAAAGTTTGGGCGCGTTGGTTTGCTGTATCCATGTTACTCCTGAATTTGTTGATGTATAAATTCCGCCGTCATTGGATACCGCCGCCAGTTTAGTTCCATCCGCCGATGAGGCGACAGAATCCCAAAAGTAATTAGTGGGCGCACTAGTCAGCATCCAAGTGGTTCCTGAATTCGTCGAGACAAAAATCGCACCCCCACCATTGTTACGACTGTTAGATGCCATCACCGCTAACTTGTTTCCATCCGCCGACGAGGCGACGGAGGCCCAATAGTAATTAGTGGGCGCGCTAGTCAGCAACCAAGTGGCTCCCGAATTGGTCGAGGTGTAGATGTTGTTAATACCGTGATAACCATCTTCAATCGCCGCCACCAGTTTGGTTCCATCCGCTGACGAGGCAACGCAACTCCAGTAATTGGCTGGTGCACTCGTCTGTGTCCAAGTTTGGGCAAACGTGGGATCAGCCATAGTGAACAATCCACCCCAAGCAGCCACAGCCAGCAGCATGGGTTTGATGATTTTCATGGATGTTCTTGCGTCACTTAACCACTGAACAAAGCTTTTTCAAATCAATTTCAGCACACGGCGTGCCGTTTCCTTGGTGAAAACGCCGACGGATTTGACCGTTGTAGCCTTGGCTGCGTCCATGATTTTCAAAATCTGCCCTACAGCGCGGCGCTCAACGCGGTGCAGATTGCGGAAGAGTTGCTCAAATAATCCCCGTAGCAGCGGACGTGAGTTCGCTCACTATTTTCTGCCAGTAAAATTAGAGCCGACTCACGTCGGCTGCTACGAATGATTTTACGGCTTGGCTGCTTCCTTGGTGTAGGCGACGAGGGATTTGATTTTTGCCTCGGTGGCGGCGTCGCGCACTTTCACGATTTTTCCCCACGGCGCCTTTTCGTCGGCGTTGATGGCCAGCACGAGTTGCGGGTTTTTCGCCGCCTGCTTCAGCAGTTCGCTGCGGAGCTGCTCGTAAGTCACGGACAGCTTTTCCAGATAATAAATTCCATTGGTGTCAATGCTAACGACGAACGGGGGATTGTTAGTCGCGCCGGATTTTTGCCCCTGCGAGGATTCGGGGATGGCGAGCTTTAACGCCGATTGCTGCTTGAACGTCGTCGTCACCATCAGGAAAATCAGCAGCACGATGAGCACGTCCACCAACGCGACGATGATGACCGCCGGCGCGCTCCGCCTTTTGTGAACGAGGAAACGCATGTCAAATGGGGTTTGGCGTCTAGTGTTTGGCGTCTGGGGCAGAATGCGATCCGCGATCCGAGGCGCGAGACCCCAGACCCGAGACGCCAGAGCCTGATTCGCTGTATTGCCGCCGGATGAAGTCGTCGCAGAGCGCCTCCATTTCCACGGCGAGCACCTCGACTTTTTTGCTGAAATAACTCCAGGCGATGAGCGACGGAATGGCGATGAGCAAACCCATCAACGTTGCGTTCAAAATCAGCGCGATGCCCTTGGCCAGCCGCGCCGCGTCGTTCAAGCCGGTCAGTCCGATGTCGCCGAACAGCGTCATCATGCCCGCGATGGTGCCGACCAACCCGAGCAACGGCGCGATGCCGACGATGATTTCGAGCACGACCAGGCCGCGTTCGAGCCGGACGATTTCATGGCGCGCGGCGGTTTGCAGCGCGTCCACATTATCCGCCTTCGGCCAGTCGAGATGGTCGGCGGCGAGGAGCAGCAGGCGTCCGAGCGGCGACGGTTTTTGTTTGCACACACGGCGGAACGCTTTCACTTCGTCGCGCGATTTGCAGGCGGTGAGCGCGCCGGTGATGTCCGGCGGCACAACCTTTGTCCAGCGCAACGCCAGTCCGCGCTCCACGATGAACGCCAATCCGATGACCGAAGTCAGTCCCAGCATGATGTAAACCGGTATTTCCATAAAAATTTTCCGTCATTCACCGCCACCCGCATCAGTAATAATAAAACGTGAACGTGATTTCGCGATAATTCTCGCCGATCATCCGCCGCATGTCGCCCGGCCACGGCGCGAACGGCGCCGGATCCGTCACCGCCTTTTGACAAACGTAGCCCAGGATGTCGCCGACGGTGTTTCCCAGAACCTTCATATCGGCAATGCTTCCGTCGTAATTCAAGTGAAATCGCAACATCACCTTGCCGCTGCGGTCCATTGCGAATTGCCGGCTGTCCAGCAAATCATCCCAACGCTGTGTCACCGCCTCAATGAACGCCGCGTCATACGCGCCGAACGGCGTCGCCTTCACGTCGAACGACGGCACCAGCGCCGGACGCTGTGTCCCGCCCTCCTGCTTCATCTGCACGCCGGGCAAACGGTGCGCTTGCTGCTCGCTCGCCTGCTTCATGGTGCGCGGACGCGGTTGCTCCTGCGGCTGAGAATTCTTCGGCTTGCCCAACGTCAAATCGCCCGGCCGGATCGCCGGTTGCGATTTTTGCTGCGACGCGGGAGGCGACGGTTGCAGTTTGTTGACATTCGGGCGCGGCACGTTCTCGGTTTTGGCGACCTCGGTTTGTTTGCCTTTCAATTGCGGAACGTCTTTGTTTCCCTTGGTCGGGTCGGCGGCGCGGGAATTTTGGCTGGAATAATATTTCGTGTTTTGCGGCGCTTCGGTCGTCGGTTGTGCCACCTCCACGAACGTCAGTTGTTCTTCGTTGTTTTGAAGCACTGCCAGCGGCCCGGTTTTGATTTTTGGCACGAGATGCAGCCAGATTGGCAAATGTAATTGTTGCCACCAGCCGAGTTGTTTGCCCGTTTCATAACCGCCCCACGCGAACAAATGCACCGCGAGCGACAACGCCAGCGCCAGGCCCAGCCGCCGCATTTCGGGGCTGCTGAGCCGCAAAGAATCAAATCGTGCGCCGACTCCGGTCATCCCGGCAAGTTTGCCGCAGGAATGCGAGACCGGCAACTATCTTTACCACGGGGCCAGGTTGATTTGTGTCAGATTCATTCCGGCACCGTCACCATCAGCAGCAGCGCCAACAGCCCATCTTTCAACCATGGCCCCTGCGCCATTGATGGTTGTCTGCCTTCAGGTTTTTTCATGACAGTGGCCATTGGGTTGCGCCGTCGCACAGCGCCGGGCCATGGTTTCGCGGACGGTCGCGGGAGCGCATGGATGGTGGCGAGACTTTGGCAGCTTGATCATTTTTCTTCTGCCGTTCGGCGCGGCTGCCCGATAATTTATTTGGCGGAACCTGACGGCCCCGCAGCGGGTGCATTGCTGGAAACAGTTGCCGCGGCGGGTGTGTTCGTCGAAACCGTCATTGGGGGCACATTGGTTTCACCCGGCATTCCCAGTTGCGTGCGAATGACGGCGCGCATGGCGTAGGGTGCGCCTTGTTGCGGATCAAGCAATTGGTTGAGCACGGCGCGATTGAGGTCGGCGAACGGGGGCAGGCCGATGCGTTGCAGGTTGCTTTTCATGCCGGAAATTTCCGCCTGGTAGTGCTCGTAAACCCTGGCCGCGAGCAGCTTGAATCCGGCATAACGGTCGTCCTGCCCGATGGCCAGTTCATAATAGGAACGGGCGAGCAGGCCTTGAATCGCCGCCGTCGTGCGGTCCTGCGACGTGTCGCCGATGTCCTCCTGCACCCGCGCGACGGCGTATTGGTCGAGGGTGACGTTCTGTGGGAAGGAATTAGGGTCGCCGTCAATGATGGGTTTCTCGGGATATTTCTCGCCCAGATAACGAAACCATTTTGCCGCATCGGCAATGCGATTGTCTTCATAAAGAAAATAGATCGCGCTGCGCAGAAAATTCCGATGGGCGGTGGCGATGTGGTCGCGGTTTTTTTCGTCTTCCTTCATCATCGTCTCATAGGTGTCATTGACCTTGGGAATCAGGGCGAGGTTCGGGCCCAGTGCATACGACTTGTTGAAGGGATTGGCGATGAACCGCCCATGATAAAACGCCGCCTGCATGGATTGATAAATGTTGCGGCGCACCGTGATCCAATCGTCCGCCTTCACCTTGTCAGGATTTTCCTTCGCCTTTTCCAGACCCAAAGCGCCCCAGTAAATCGCGTGCGCTTCGGGCAGCCGCCAGTCGAGCGGACCGTATTGCGCGTTCATTTTTTCCGCAAAGGCCGGGTCCATTTTGTATTTTGAGCGAAGCAATGCGGCGTTGGTGTTTTGCGGCTGGAGCAATTCAGAAAAGTTCGTCCCGTTGGCGCCAAAGAACGGCATCATTTCCCTGGCCCACTGCTGCTTGTAATACAAATTCGCGTCATCGAGGTTTTGACCCATTTTGTGCTGAAAGAACCAGGCCAGTTCGCGGTACATCAGGACATCGTTGGGATTGTAACGCAGGCCGTCATCGCGCAGCAGTTCAATGCCCCGCTCCACCCAGCGCCAGCGATCGGCATAGACTCCCGGACTGTTCTCCTTGAACTTCACCGAAATGTTGTAGGCCATGTTCCACGCTTGAAACAGCCAGACCTGCGTGAAATGCGGTTCCAGGGCCGTGATCCAGTCCGCCAGTTGTGCCGCCTCGAAATACTTGTCGTCCAGTTGCAAATCGTTGGCGCGAATCCAGAGATAGTTGGAAATCAACCCGCGGAAACCGCCCAGCGCGACCGTCGTGAACGCCAGCAACGGCGGCGCCCCCGTCAACGCCGACGCGCGCGTCAATCCCAGCCGGTCGCGGTCGCGGTTCAACGACTGCTGCACCCGGCCGGAACCGGCCAGCAACGCCGCCGCCAGCAGCAGCAAAAGAATTTTCCTGGCACGCGCGCTCATTGGTTTCCCTGCGCCGTCGCCAGTTCACGCCGGTTGAACAACAAGATGCCGATGCCGCCGATGATGCCGCCGAGCAGCAAAACGATCTGCCCGAAGGCCGTGCCCAGTTCCGTCCACGAAATGCTGCGCCCGCTGCTCAACGCATCCACCGGCGAAAAAACTTTCACGAGATTGATGACCGTCAAAAAAGCCTTGAACAGCGGGATCAACACCATATCCACCGGCGAATGCCCCATGACGCCGGTCTCCCCGTTGCCGCCCACGACCGTGCCCGCATCCACCGCCTCGGCCAGCGTGCCGCTGGAAAGCACCATCACCACCACCGTCAGGGAAAAAAACGCCGCGACGGGAAACGTCAAAAAGCTCGCCGCCATCAATCCCAACGCCGCCAGCAGCGCCATCCAGCAGAAAATGATTCCCAGACCGCGCGCAAAATTCAGGGCGAAGCCCCCTTCGGGATACAGCACTTCCATCCCATCGGCGAGCGGGAACAACAGCGACGTATCGTTCGGATTCACGAAATCAACCGTCAACACGCCCTGCTCGTCAAAAAGGTTCGCCGGAATTTGAAACTCGTGGAACGTGTCCGGCGCAAGGCTCATCGGCTCCAACCGCTGGTACGGTGTTTTCCCCGGCACGCCGACCTGCCACAAGGCGACGAACGTGCCGGACGGGCTTTTTTGCGCGGAGTTAAATTTCACGCGCAGTTGCAATGGTTTGTCGTGCAGGAAATTTTTGGCGAATCCCAGATCAATCCGCCATTCGCGCGAATATCCCGGCGGCACGAGCTGGAAATCCGCTCTGACCAGTTCGCGGATTTGCTTGCGCACTTCCGGCATGTCCACCTTGTCCACGGGACTGTTCTTCAAACGCGCCTCCAAAATCCGTTCGGTTTCCGCTTCAATGGCTGCTTCATGGCTGGATTCCTTCGCCGAACCGCGCGCCACCAGCACCTGTTCGCGCAAAACGATTTGTTCCGCCGCCGGCAATTTCGCCGCGCGCCATTGCAGCAATCCGTAAACGCCGGCGCCCGACAATGCCAGCAGCGCGGCGTTCAGCGACATGATGCCCAGCCATTTGCCCAGCCAGATTTGCCAGCGCGCGATGGGCTTCGTCGCCACGATCTGGATCTGGCACTCCTCGATGTCGCGCGCCAGCGTGCCGCAGGCCAGCCAGAGGGTGGAAAGGCCGAGCAAGGCGGTGATGACACTCAACGTGTACGTCAGCAGAATCTGGGTGAACCCGCGCGCCGTGCCATCGTCCTTGATCAAAATCGGCAGGCCCACCACCGCCGCCAGCAACAACACCGCAATCACCAGAAACAGCCGGAACCGAAAGGCGGCTTTCCAGGTCAACCAAGTGATGGCAAGCAGTCTTTGCATCAGTAAATCGTCCTCGTTCTCGTCCTCGTCCTCGAACTAGGGTTTCTTCCCCAGCAGCGACGAAAGTTTTTCGTCCGCCTTTGAAAAATCCACCGGTTTTTCTTCCGTTGCGGGCTTCGGTTTGCCGGCCGACGGCGTTGATTCGGCGGCTTTGGTCAGCGCTTCCAGTTTTTTGTCGTCCACCTTCGGCCCGGTGGCAACCGGCGCCGCCGGTTTTGGCTGGGCAGCCTGCGGCGAAGTCAGTCGTTCCAGAATTTTCTCGGCGGGCGGTCTTTCCTCTGCGCCGCCGCGCAGGTAAGCCGCCACGCGCGCGCCGGAAGTGGCGCCGGAAGTTTCCGCCGCGGCCCGGCGCGCCTTTTGCACCACGTCGAGAAAGTAGCTCTCCAGGTTCTGCGTGGGCGTATCAATCCTGACCTTGTCCGCCGCCACGTCCCGGCGGATGATTTCCAGCACGCGCTCCATGGTTTCCCGCGACAACGCGGGCGTGGTGATGCGGATCGCGTCCGGCGTGGCGAGCAAATCCTTGAGCGCGCCCATCGCCTGGATTTTGCCGCCGTAATAAATCACCACCCGGTCACAAACGTCCTCCACGTCCGACAGCAAATGACTGCTCAAAATCACCGTCTTGCCGCGCCGGGTCAGCGCCAGGATGAGGTCCTTGACTTCGCGGCAGCCAATCGGGTCAAGCCCCGAGGTCGGTTCGTCGAGAATGACGAGGTCGGGGTCGTTGATGAGCGCCTGCGCCAGGCCGATGCGGCGTTGCATGCCCTTGGAAAATTCGCCGACGGAACGCATGTGGACCTGGCTCAAACCGACCATTTCGAGCAATTGTTCGATCCGGCTGGCGCGCTCGCCCTTGCCGAGATGAAAAAGGTTTCCGAAAAAATTGAGCGTTTCGCGCGAATTGAGGTAGCGGTAAAGATACGATTCCTCGGGCAGATAACCGATGCGCGATTTGGTCTGCACATGCCGCGGTGAATGGCCGAAAACCTCGATTTGCCCGCGCGTCGGGTTGAGCAAACCGAGCAACAGCTTGACCGTGGTGGATTTGCCGGAGCCGTTCGGGCCGAGCAGGCCGAACACTTCGCCGCGCCGCACGTCGAAATCCACATTGTCCACCGCGCGCGCCTTGGGCCGGTTCCAGAAATCCTTGAACACCTTCGTCAGCCCGCGCACGGAGACGACGACCTCTTCGGATTTCCGATTTCCGGTTTGCGATGACGGATTTGGTTCAAGAGCGGTCATGTCTTTAAATTTTATTCGTTGGCGCGTTTGCGAAATAGTTCTGCCAAATCAGCTTTGTTTTTCTTCTTTTCAGCTACGTCAATCATGGCTGAATAAAGCTCCCAAGTCGCGGGCTGGACGTAAACACCATTCCGCGCGAGGAAAACCAGCGCGGCGACAACCGCTGTCCGTTTGTTTCCGTCAATGAATGCCTGTGATTCCGCCAGATGAAACGCATAGCCGGCGGCGATATCAAACACGTCTCCATGAGCGTAGTAAAAAATGTTTTTCGCCGAGGCCAGAGCCGATTCAACCAGTCCCGGATCGCGCAGACCTTCACTGCCGCCATGCTCGGCCAAGCTTCGAGCATGGATGCGAAAAACTTCATCGAGCGTCAGAAAAATTGGCTCGCTCACTTGGCCAGTGTGCTCAAAAGTTCCCGGTTTTCGCGGAAGACCACATCACAGGCTTCGTCAAACGAAAGCTTTTTCCCGAGCCACGGTTTGGCGTTCGTGCCCTGGCCCCCGACCACTTTCCTGGTCAGCAAAACAAAAAGCTCCTGCTGCTCCTTCACGGGCAGTTCTTCGATTTGTTGCATGATTTCACTGGCACTCATGGCATCAAATTAACCTCAATTCGCCGCGCCAGCAAGCCCGCGTACAAAACGACGACTTCGCCGTTCGATTGCGGATTTAATTCGGCGACGGACATAAATTCAGTTTCGTTTTCTAAAAACTGGTGAGAATAACGCCATATAAAGTGCCAGAAGCAAAGGCAATATACCCAAAACAACAATCCCACGATCAACTTCCCAGTATAAGATCCCGACAGTAAGGAAAACCAAACCAATGATTACACACACAGCATAGCCACCCACGATTGTATTTTTTTTTTTGCTTTGAAAGATTTTGCCAGCTTTTCTCACCGCCAGGTGTGCAACCATTTTTGCAGACCATTCCACCTCCTGTATTAATTATACAGTCGGCACAGAGCCATTTACCACATTTAGTGCAAACCGAAATTGCTTCAATCACAGGATGGTAAAAACATTTCATCAATAAACGCTCACGCCAGTTTCGGCGTGAGTTGGCCGGAAACTGGGCGTGGCGGTTCAACCGTTTCGGGATGGAAATGTTCCAGTTCCTCGCCTTTGCGCACGAGGCGGGCGCTGTTGAAAATCACAATCAACGAACCGACGTTGTGCAGGATGGCCGCGACAATCGGAGTCAGGTAGCCAAACGCCGCCGCCGTCAGGCCGACGATGATAAAAACGACGCCAAACATGAAATTCTGGTTGATGACCGCGCGGGTGCTGCGGGAGAGCTTCACGAGGAACGGCAGCCGGCGCAGGTCGTTGTTCATCAGCGCAATCGTCGCGCTGTGGATGGCCACTTCGCTGCCCGCGGCGCCCATCGCAATGCCAATGTCGCCCGCCGCCAGTGCTGGCGCATCGTTCACGCCGTCACCGACCACCGCCACGCGATAACCTTTCGCTTTTATGCCACGCACAAATTCGACCTTGTTCTGGGGCAGACATTCGCCCTGGGCCTCTTCGCAACCAATCTCAGCGGCCACGCGGGTCGCCACCGCCTGCCGGTCGCCGGAAACCATCGCGATACGACGAACTCCCGCTTCCTTGAGTTCGGCGAGCGATTCCTTCGCCTCGGCGCGGGTCTGGTCCTGCAAACCAACCCAACCGATGCACCTGCCGTCGCGCGCGACAAAAATCAAACTCCAGCCCTCGGCCTCGTTGAGGTCAACGGATTTCACAAAATCTTCGGTCACGCCGTTGTCCTTGAGCCACTGCGCCCGGCCCACGAGGATTTTTGCCCCGCCCACCTCGGCCTTCACGCCGCGTCCGGCGGTCTCCGCAAAATTCTGCGGCTCGGCCAGCGGCACGCCGGCTTCACCCGCAATTTGCGCGAGCGCCCTGGCTGTCGGATGGTTGCTGTATTTTTCCGCCGACGCCGCGCATCGCAACAATTCCGCCGGCTTGGTTTCGCCCAGCGGCATGAGCCGGCTGACGGCGAGCTGGCCGGTGGTCAGCGTGCCGGTTTTGTCGAAGACGAAGGCGTTGATTTTAGCCGCGGTTTCGATATCGGCGACATTCTTGATCAAAATGCCGAGACGCGCGGCGGCGGAAAGCGCGGCGACCATCGCGGTGGGTGTCGCCAAAATGAACGCGCACGGGCAGGAAACGACGAACACGGCGATGACGCGGTTCAGGTCGTGCGTGAATGCCCAGACGAGTGCGCCAATGACCAGCACGAGCGGCGTGTAAAAACCCATGTATTGGTCCACGATCTTCATGATCGGGAGTTTGGTTTTCTCGGCGGCCAGAATCAGTCCGCGCACGCGGCCCAGCGTCGTGTCTTCGCCGGCGCGGCTGACCTTGATTTCCAGGACCCCAGTCAGGTTTTGCGTGCCGGCAAAAACCTCGTCGCCGGACTTTTTGTCCACCGGCAACGATTCACCGGTGATGGTGGCCTGGTTGAACGAACCTTGCCCGCTGACAATGATGCCGTCCGCCGCGACGTTGTCGCCGGGACGGATGCGAATCACGTCGCCGATGGCGAGTTCGCTGGCGGCCACTTCTTCTTCGATCTCGGAATGTGCTGCCAGCGTCCCGCTGGCAGAAGAAGATTGATCTGCCGGCAGGATGCCGGCAGCACGTTTGATGCGGCGTGCTTTCGTGGGCGTGAGTTTGATGAGCGATTCGATGGACGCGCGCGCGCCCTCGGCGGTGCGGGTTTCGATGATTTCGCCGGTAAGCATGAAAAACGCGACCACGCCGGCGGTCTTGTAATCGCCGGAGGCGAACGCCGCGAGCACGGCGATGGCGACGAGTTCGTTGATGCTCAATCGGCCGACGCGCAGGTCCTTGATTGCCGTGACGACGATGGGATAGCCGAGGATGAGCGAGCCGATCATGGCGCTGGCGCTGGCGAGCGTGCTGCCGGATGCAAACAGCCAGTCCACGATGAAGGCGTTGAGGACGAAGACGACGCCCAGCACGGCCTGCCACAGGCGCACCACGGAGTGTTCATGGTCGTGACCGCAGCCGCACTCCGGCCCGTGCTCGTGTTCGTGGTGGCTCAAAAGTGAAGTGACTTGCATAAAATCAAAAACTCCGAAGGCCGAAATCCGAAAATCGAATTCCCAAAAGCCGTTCGCCGGAATTTTCGGGCTTCGGATTTTCTTCGACCTTCAGGCTTCGGATTTCGATTTTTAGTTTGTTTTTCACGGATTGGGGGTTGCCGTTTTCTGCTGCGGCGGCTCACGATTCAACATCAGCCGAAGTTCGCGCGGTTTGCCATCGGCGCGCTGCGGCAGAAAGATTTTGTCCTGCACGTTCGTCAACACCTGCGCCATGGCCTTGGAAAGTTCCAGTTGCGCGAAGAGGTTGGGGTTGCTCTCGTAGCGCGGCAGCAGCTTGATGAACGCCCCGGCGTCCGACACGACGGCGGTGACGAAGCGGGTGCGCGCGGATTCGGCGGCGTTGGTGATGGACGCGGCCTGCGCGCCGGCCTGGCTCAAGATGCGGTTTTCCTCGCTCAAGGCGTCGTTGATAAGCTTGTCGCGGTTCTGGCGCGCGGTGGTGACCATCGCAAACACATCCTTCAACTGGCGCGGCGCGACGCTTTGCACCTGACACTGGTCAATGGCCACGCCGAGATGCTCGCGTTCGGCGAGTTCGCTGACGCGCCGGCTGACGGCGTCCTGAAAACCGGCGATGTCGCGGGTGAGAATGTCGTCCACATTGAAGCGCGCGGCGGTGAGGATGAGGGCGTTGTTCACTGCGTTCTGCACGGCGTTGGAAATGCCGGCGAGATTGAAATTGTGATTGGTGCCGCTGGTGAAATTGAAGATGGCCGTGCGCGGGTCGTCAATGTGATAGGAAACGGTGGCGCGGGTGTGGATGATGTTGCGGTCGGCGGTGACGACGTAGCCGTCAATCTGCGGATTGAGCGACGGGCCGGCGGGCGGTTCGGTGCCGGCGAGTTCCATTTCCGGCGTGGTTAGAAACCAGCCGATGGTGGAGGTGACCTTCTGGATTTCTGTGATGGGAATGCGGACGACTTCGTCAACCGGATACGGAAACGACCAGTATAATTTCCCTGAACTCAACAGCATTTTCTGGCCTTCGCCTTGCGGCTTGCCGAAGCGGAGAATGACAGCTTTTTCCTGCGGCCCGACGGTAAAAAATCCCGCGCCAAGGATGACGAAAACGAGTGCCACCATCGCGAACTTGACGATGACGAAGCTGCTGCGCAACGCCTCGGCCAGCGCCTGTGAACCGGCGTCCTGCATTTCCGGCGGATGCGAATGATCGTGATGGTCGTGGTCACTCATGGCTCAATCACTTCGTTTGCGGATTTGCTGGCAGGTTGCGGAACAAATCAAACGGCGGCGAGCGCTCGTCGAAAATCAAGGTCGCCTTCTGGTTCAACGATGATTTCAATGCCTCAAGCTGCAACTGGAAAATCGCCAGTTCCGGGTTTTGCTGGAACACGCTCAAAGTCTTCGCGGCCTCGGCCACGCCTTCGCCCTCGATGCGCGTGGCGGCGGCCTGCGCGTTGGCGATGACATCGGCGGCCTGACGTTCGGCGGCGGACTTGATCTTCGTCGCTTCGGCCTCGCCCTTGAACAGCGCTTCGTTGATGAGTTTCTGCCGCTCGGATTTCATGCGGTCGAACACCGTCTGCGTCACGTTTTCCGGCAGACCGAGTTTTTTGATGCCCAGAAACTCTATGCTGATGCCGTAATTTTGCGCGGCCAGTTCATTTTGCACGGACGCCTTGATCTCGTTTTCAATCGCCTCGAACTTGAGTTGCGACGGATCGGAATTCACGAAGTCGGACAAATTGTGTTTGCCGATGACTGCCGACTTGGCGCTGCGCAGCATGGTTTCAAGCTGGCGTTGCGCGGCAGCCACGGAACCGCCGGCGAACTTCGGAAAAAATTCCTTCGCGTCGGAAATCCGCCAGCCGACATAGACGCTCACTTGGAGCAAAGTGCTGTCTGCCGTGAGATTTTCGCTGAACTTGTCCTCGAAATTCTGCACGCGCTGGTCGAAGCGATAGACCTGCTGGATGGGCCACGGCCATTTGAAATAAAGGCTCGGCTGGTCAATGTTGTTCGCGGCGGGCTTGCCGAACGTCGTCAGCACGGCGACTTCCGACTGGCGCACTTGGAAGGTGAACAGCAGCAGCGCAAAAATCACCACCAGCACGGCGGCGATGATGACGGTAATCAGATTTTTTTTCATGGCGAATTGGTGACGGAAAGGTTCAAAAGGTCGTCGCGGATTCTGTCTTCAAGATTGAAAATCACCACGTCCTGCGTGTTTGTGACGAGCAAAACATATTTCCGCGCGCCCTTGGTGGCCGCGGCGAAACTCTGCAAATAAAGCCGCTGGCGATAAACCGACGGCGCGGCCTCAAAAGCGGGGATCTGGTTCGTGAACAGCGCCGCCTGTGCCAGTTTTGAGGTCACGAGCTGGACGCGCTTTGCGTCGGCGACATTGGTGACCGTGAACGCCTGCGCGTCGGAAACCGCGCTCAAACGGATGGCGGCGGCTTCGGCATCGAGGATTTTCGCGAGCTTGGTCTGCTGCGCGCCGACGACTTTTTCGTAGGTGGCAGCGACTTCACCAGCCGTCGGCGGATGAATGTCCTGCAGACCGACAAAAATGATTTTCGCGCCGAGCGAACGGGCATTGGCCGAGTTTTGGATCTTCTCGCGCAATACTTCCGCCGCCTGCAAACGGCCTTGCGACAGCACTTCGTTCAAGTCCACACCGGCGAGATAATGAATGACTTCGCGCGTCGCCAAATCTTTCAACAACGTCTCCGGCTCGCTATTTTTATAAACCCAGTCGGTGACGTTCGTGATTTGAAATTGGATCGGAATGCTGACGGTGATGAAGCCGACCGCTTGCGCTTTGTTCGCGTCATTCGTGCCGGTGCTGGCGGTTGCCGACGTGACGATGGCGCGGTTGCCCACGAGGAAATTTTCTTCTTTCGCATGACTCACCGTCCAGAGAATCGTGTTCACCGATTCGCTCTGTGCGTCGGGCGTATAGCCGACGGCGAAAGACTGAATCTGCTCGGTGCGGAAACGGTAAATCTTGTCGGCAGGCCACGGCAGTTTCAAATGCGCTCCGGGGCCGAGCGTCGCCAACGGCTTGCCGAAATGTTCCAGCACCGCCTGTTCGCCCGCGTCAATGAACACGACGGTCGTGGACAAAATCAAAGCGGCGAACTGCACGAGCAGCAGCGCCGCGAGATTTTTTTGGAGCGCCTGAAAAAACCACGTTTCCGAAACCTTGAAGCCGAACTGGTAATCCAGCGTCTGCGCCGCCGTGGTGAACAGGCTTTCCGGCTGCGCCAGAATGCCGACAACGCGGCTTTCGTAGAGCGGCCGGGCGATTTTTCCCTTCACGCGCGGACGATAAATTTCCAGCAGCAGCGTCAGGAGATTTTCCACGGCCATCAAACCGAGCAACACGCACAGGCCGCGCGCAACCCAGAAATCCGCCTTCGGAAATTTCGCCTCGACGCCCGCGATGCCGAGCGCGGTGAACGCGCAAATGTAAGCGCCCGCCAGAAGGAAACTCGCGCCGGGCCGGAGCAAGCGGTGATTTTCCAGCTGCGCAATGGTCACGGAAAACCGTCCGAGCAAAAACAACAACAGCGCGAAAATTCCGAACAGCGACAACGACGCCATCGCCCGGTCGGGCACAACGCCGTTGGTGGTTTTGGAAATCCAGCGCCAGAGCAGCCACGCGCCGCCCGCTTCGAGCAAAAACAGCAGCACGCCGAAGCCCGGCACAAAAAACTTTTCGAATTGCGCGCGCGCGCGTTGCGCCGGAAAAATCTCCGCGTCCTTCGCTGCAAACAGTGTCGTTTCGCCCCGGGCGCGGGCCAGTTCCTCGAACTCCAGTTTTTCCAGCCGTTCGTTTTCCTCGAGCCGCATCTGGAACCAGCCGGCGAACGCCACGAGCACGCCGAGGCCGAGGAAAATCGCGCACGCCTGACCCGCCAGCGAGTTTACGTAACTGGTCACGACAAATGCGGCGATGAAGATCATTACCGCCGCGACCAGGTTCACCAGACCGTTTTTTTGAACGTTGCGTTCCATGCTTAACTCAATTCCCGTTCCTCAAACAGGGCCGTGCCCACGGCCAGCGCCGCGCCGGCATAAGCGACCGCATAGGCAAAGGCCTTGCCGACATAACCCCAGTGGAACGTGCTTTTGCCCATGTCCAGGGCGTCCGCAAGCCAGAAAAGCTGCCAGTTTGGAACGATGGTGTAAAGCGTCGAAGCCCACCATTTGCCCGCCTCCGCGCGGGTGCCAAAAAAATAATCCGACATCAGACCGGCCAAAAAGAACGCCGAGCAAATCGCCAGCGTGGGAATCGTGTCCAGCCGGGTCGAGCACGCGAGCGCCAGTGCCGCCAGAATCCACAGCGCGAACAGAATCAGGATCCCCGCCGGCACCAGCCGCCAGTCCACGTGGGTCTGCGCGCCAAAGGTCTGCATCTGCCGGGTGAATTGAAAAACCAAAAACGCCGCCAGCGTCGCCGTCACCACCAGCGCCAGGACCGCGTCGCTCACAAACGGCCGCCGCAGGAAAAAATTACTGAAGCCCGCCAGCGCGTAAGCCACCGTCACCCCCGCCGCAAAAATGCCGAGCGCGGGCAGATTGGTCTTGCCGTAGGCGTCGAACGACATCCAGTTGGCGAGCAGCACGCCGATGAGGTTGACATAGGACAACAGCGTCAGTGCGGCGGCGAGTCCGGTGTATTTGGCCAGGAAAAATTGCGCGCGGCCGACCGGTTTCGACAGCACCGCCAGCGCCGTGCCCGTGCGGATTTCGTGCGCCAGCGATGCCGACGCGCTCAACACCGCGCCGAGCAGCCCCGACAGCAGCATCACCGCCAGCGCGCTGGTGGAGACCAGCTTCGGTTCGTCGCCAAACGCAAAGTAATACGGCACGGCCAGAAAAATTTCGAAGAGCACCGACGCCGTCATCAACAACAGAAAAACCGGCTGCCGGATCAATTCCATGAAGGCATTGGTGGCGATGGTAAAAAATTGTCGCATGTCGAATATCGGCCGAAAGGTTAATTCCCCGGCGGCTGATTGCCAACGGTTAATCCGCCTAAAATACAGGTCATATCTGAGTTTTCAGGGAAATGGAGCATCCGGCGGACGATTTTGTTCAAAATAAAAATCAGGCCATCGCACGAGCGATGGAATTCCACCAAACGTCATGAAGTTCGGCCAACGGCGCGCTGAATTCCCCGGCGGCGGTTTTAATCGTCAACTGGTCGCCGCCCACCCTGCCAATCTGCGCGGCGGGCACCCCCATCAACTTCGCGCGCTCGACCACCTTCACCGCGTCAAGCGGTTTGCACGTGATGACCACGCGGCTTTGCGTCTCGCCAAAAAGCAGGGCGTCCAACCTGCATGTAGCCGCGTCTCGTGAGAGCGCGGCTGACTTGTCTTGGTTACCCGCGCTCTGACGAGACGCGGCTACAGCAGTAAGATCAATCTGCGCCCCGATCAACCCCGGCGTCTCTCGCGCCACAAGCTGGCTGATGCAGCTTTCGGCCAGGCAGACCGCCAGACCGCCTTCGCTGCAATCGTGGGCGCTCCGCACCAGGCCGGATTGAATCAGACCGAGCAGGGTCGTGTGCAACGTCCGGGCGGTTTCGAGATCGCAGCGCGGCGGCGTGCCGTTTTTTTGACCGTGAACCACCTGCAAATACGCCGAGCCGCCAAGACCGAGTAATGGATCGTCCTGGTCCACCGCGTCGCCCAGCAAGATGATCGCGTCGCCTTCGTCCTTGAACCATTGCGTCGTGACGTGCTCCGGTTTTTCGATGATACCGACGACGGCGACGGTTGGCGTGGGATCAATCGGACCGGCCGGGCTTTGGTTGTAGAGCGAGCAATTGCCGCCGGTAATCGGCGCGTTGAATGCCCGGCAGGCATCAGCCAGACCGCGCACGCTTTCCTCAAGCTGCCAGAAAAGTTCGGGTTTGTGCGGGTTGCCATAATTGAGGTTGTCGGTCGCGCCCAGCGGCACCGCGCCGGAGCAGGCCAGGTTGCGGCATGCCTCGGCCATCGCCACCTTCGCCCCTTCGTAGGGGTCCAGATAAACATAAGCGCCGTTGCAATCCACGGTCAGGGCGATGAGTTTTTCGGGGAGCGCACGCGGCCCGCGTGCTGCGTCCGGCTGCCCGCCGGACGCCTCCAAAACACCATTTGAATTGGTTGGACGAGAACCCGGCGCGCCGCCGGGTTCGGCAGGCGGGCCGCCTGCGCTCCCCAATTCAGGAAGGCTGTCCGCCTTGATCCGCAGCACCGCCGCATCACTGCCGGGACAAACGACCGAGCCATCGCGCACCATGTGATCATATTGGCGATAAACCCAATTTTTTGAGGCAATCGTCGGCCACGCCAAAAGTTTCAGGAGATCGGTTTTGGCGTCCTGGGTCTGGGGAATTTGATCCAGCCGGAACGCGCGAACTTTCTTCAAATACTCCGGCTCTTTCGACTCGCGGTGATACACCGGCGATTCGTCGGCAATCTTTTTCGCCGGAATGTCCGCCACGACTTTGCCGTGCTGTTTCACCACCATGCGGCCGGTGTCGGTGACGAAACCGATTTCCGACCACGGCAAATCCCATTTGTCGAAAATGCGTTTTACTTCCTCCTCACGGCCTTTGTGAACGATGATGAGCATGCGCTCCTGCGATTCGGAGAGCATGATCTCGTAACTCGACATGTTAGGTGCGCGTTGCGGGATCTTGTCCAATTCAATCTCAATGCCCGTGCCCGCGCGTGCCGCGGTCTCGCAAGTCGAGCAGGTCAGGCCCGCCGCGCCCATGTCCTGGATGCCCGCAACCGCGCCGGTGGCCAGCAGTTCGAGGCAGGCTTCGCAGACGAGTTTTTCCATGAACGGATCGCCCACCTGCACCGCGCCGCGTTGTTGCTCGGCGGATTCCTCGGTCAAATCCTGCGACGCGAACGCTGCGCCCGCCAGGCCGTCGCGACCCGTCGCCGGGCCGACGTAAAACACCGGATTGCCGATGCCTTTGGCCGCGCCGCGCGCAATTTGTTCATGCCGCAGCACGCCGAGGCAGAAGGCGTTCACGAGCGGATTGCCCTCGTAGCTCTTGTCGAAATAAACCTCGCCCGCAATGGTCGGGATGCCAAAGCAATTGCCGTAATGCGCGATGCCGCTGACGACGCCCGCGAAGAGACGGCGGTTGTTCTTTAGGGCGGCGTCTTTTTCTGAATTCGTAGCAGCCGACGTGAGTCGGCTCTGATCATTTCTCGAATTTGAAGTGAGCGGACTCATCCCGCTCTGCGGGACTGCTACGTCATTGACGATTGGCCCGAAGCGCAGCGAGTTCACCGAGCAGATGGGCCGCGCGCCCATGGTGAAGATGTCGCGCACAATGCCGCCCACGCCCGTGGCCGCGCCCTGAAACGGCTCGACCGCGCTCGGATGGTTGTGCGATTCGATCTTGAACGCGATGGCCAGTCCATCGCCGATGTCAATGATGCCGGCGTTTTCCTCGCCCGCGCCGACGAGGATTTTTTTTGACTTGGTCGGAAACGTTTTCAGCAATGGGCGGGTGTTTTTGTAGCTGCAATGCTCGCTCCACATCACCGAGAAAATGCCCAGCTCGGTGTAACTCGGCTCGCGCCCGAGGATTTGTTTGACGTGGGCGTATTCGTCCGGCGTGAGGTTGTGCTTCGCGACGAGTTCGGGGGTGATGGCGGGTTCGGTCATCGGGGAAAAATCTCTACGCAGCCTTTGCGACAGGTTTGTTTTGCAGCGCGGCAATCATGCTCTCGAAAATCATCCGTCCATCGGCGCTACCAAGAATTTCCTCACTCGCGCGTTCAGGATGCGGCATCAGGCCGGCCACGTTGCGGCGTTCGTTGCAGATGCCCGCAATGTTCAGCAGCGCGCCGTTCGGATTCGCCGTGTCGGTCAGGTTTCCGTTTGCGTCGCAGTATTGCCAGAGAATCTGGTTGTTGACTTTGAGCCTTGCGAGCGTTTCCTCGTCGGCAAAGTAACAGCCTTCGCCGTGGGCGATGGGAATGCGGAGGATTTTTCCGGCGGGAATCTTGTTGGTGAACGGCGAATCGGTCGTGGCGGTCTTGAGGTAGATGTGCTCGCAGTGGAATTGCAGGTCGCGGTTGCGGACGAGCGCGCCGGGCAGCAAACCGGCTTCGGTCAGCACTTGAAAGCCGTTGCAAACGCCCAGCACCAGCCCGCCATTGTCGGCGAATTGCTTCACCGCCTGCATCACGGGGCTGAACCGCGCGATGGCACCGCAGCGCAGATAATCGCCATAGCTGAAACCGCCCGGCACAATCACCGCGTCGGCGTCGCCAAGGGAATTTTCCTTGTGCCAGACGTAACGCGCCGGGTGGCCGAGCAACCGGACGGCATGGATGGCATCCTGGTCGCAGTTGCTGGCGGGAAATTGTAAAATGGCAAAATTCATTAAGGTGACAGGTGACAGGTGACAGGTGACAAAAGGGACAAATGAAATCGGACGGCGCAGCGCAAACTTCTCGTCACTTGCCACACGTCACTTGTCACTTGGCAATTCATTCAATTTCCAGCTTGTAGTCCTCGATGATGGGGTTGCTCAGGAACTTGTGAGCGGCGTCGTTGAGCACGCGCTCCGCGGCGGCCCGGTCCGTGCCGGGCGCGAGGTCAATCTCGATGTATTTGCCGACATGGACACCGGTGACGCCCTTGTAGCCCAGATGTTCGAGCGCGTTCTGGACGGTTTTGCCTTGGGGATCAACCACGGCCTTCTTTGGTGTAACGATGATTTTCGCTTTCATCTTCCCGTCCCGGGAGTCCCGGGGCTGGCGGGGGAATCTTGCGGGAAGAAGGAGTTGCAGGCGAGAAATTTTTTGTCCGGCGGTGAACTTGTCAACGTGCCGTCACGCGGACACAATGCGAAATCGTGAGCGCACAACGCATCATTGTCATCGGCGGTGGCATCGTGGGATTGGCGTCCGCTTTCAAGCTCGGAAGGAAATTCCCATCGGCACGCGTCACGGTTTTGGAGAAGGAATCACAGGTCGGTCAGCACCAGACCGGCAACAACAGCGGCGTGTTGCATTGCGGGCTTTACTACCGGCCCGGTTCGGTCAAGGCGCGCATGGCGGTGCAGGGGATTCAGGAAATGGTGGCGTTCTGCCGTGACCATGGCGTGCCGCATGAAATTTGCGGCAAACTCGTCGTGGCGGTGGATGACACGGAAATCGAGCGGCTCAAAAATCTCCACGAGCGCGGCCGGCAAAACGGTTTGCAGGGTTTGAAATGGTTGAGCCGCGGGGAAATGCGCGAAATCGAGCCGCAGGTGGCGGGCGTGGCGGGCTTGCGCGTGCCGCAGGAAGGCATCGTGGATTATCCGAAGGTCTGCGAGGCCTTGCTGAAGAAAATTTCCGCGCAAGGCGGCAAGACCGTGATGAATGCGAAGGTCACAAAACTGCGCCCGACAAGCAACGGCTGGGTTGCCGGGACGACCGCGGGTGAGTTCGAGGCGGACTTTCTGGTGAACTGCGCCGGACTGCACTGCGATCGCGTGAGCGAATTGGCGGGCGAGAAGCGCGAGGTGCGCATTGTTCCGTTCCGCGGCGAATACTACAAACTCAAGCCCGAACGGCAGCACCTGGTGAGACATTTGATTTATCCCGTGCCCGACCCGCAGTTTCCGTTCCTCGGCGTCCACTTCACACGGCTCATTCGTGGCGGCATCGAGGCCGGGCCGAATGCCGTGCTGGCCTTCGCGCGCGAGGGCTACAAAAAAACGGATTTTAATCCGGTTGACCTGTTCGACGCGCTTTCATTCGGCGGCCTGTGGAAATTTTTGGGCAGGCACAAGCGGATGTGCTGGGAGGAATTGAAGCGGTCGTTCATCAAAAAACTCTTCTGCGCGTCGCTCCAACGCCTCGTGCCGGAAGTGCGAATGGAGGATTTGGAAACCGGCGGCGCGGGTGTGCGGGCGCAGGCAATGTCGCCCGATGGCGCGCTGGTGCAGGATTTCAGCCTCGTACACGGGCGCCGGGCGCTGCATGTGCTCAACGCGCCCAGTCCGGCGGCGACAGCAGCGTTGACCATCGGCGAAGAAATTGCGCGGCAGGTGGACGAGGAAAAAGTTTTGTAGAATCGCAGACGGCAGCGGAAGTCATGTTTTGCATGATTTGGGAAATTCACACAGCACTTCAGCCTGCCGTTCGGCCTCAAATTCGCACATGAGCTTGTCAAACTTGTCTGCCGCCCAGTCGAGTGCCTTGCGCGGTTTACTTGTCACTGTCGCGGGGTTCGCTCTCGAGGCATTCTTCCGACGAAACGCACGCCACAAGAAGCGTTGAATTTGGCGGCCGGTTGAGCCATGGTTGGCTTCGTGAATAATTCGATTTCACTGGACGATTCGCCGCCTTGCCACATGGGTTCCGAACGCAAGGCACTCGAACCCTGCTCCATCGTCATCTTTGGCGCCAGTGGCGATTTGACCGCGCGCAAGCTCATTCCGGCGTTTTACCACCTGTGCAAGGAAAAGCAGATGCCGTCCGCGTTTCGCATCATTGGATTCGCGCGGCGGGAAAAAACGGACGAATCGTGGCGCGCGGAATTGCGCGCGGCGCTCGACCAGTTTTCCCGCACCCAGCCGGTGGATGAAAACGTGTGGCGTGAGTTCGCGGCCAACTTGTTTTATTGTCAGGGCGACATCACCGACGCGGCGGCTTACAAAAAGCTCGAAGAATTGCTGACCTCGTTCGGCAGCGCGCCGCTGCGGGAGAAGCTCTTGTTTTATCTGGCAACCTTGCCCAGCCAATTCGGCGAAGTCGTGGAGCAAATCTATCGCGCCGGCCTGTTAAACAAGGACGGTTCAGCCTGGCAACGCATCGTCGTCGAGAAACCGTTTGGCCACGACCTCGCCTCCGCCCACGCGCTGAACCGGGAACTGACCCGCTTCGCCCACGAGCAGCAGGTCTGCCGCATTGACCATTATCTCGGCAAGGAAACGGTGCAGAACATTTTGATGTTCCGCTTTTCCAATTCCATCTTCGAGCGGCTCTGGAATCGCAACTTGATTGACCATGTGCAAATCACCGTCAGCGAAAAACCCGGCGTGGGCCAGCGCGGCGGTTATTACGAGGAAGCCGGCGCGCTGCGTGACATGGTGCAAAATCACATGCTCCAGATCCTTTCGCTCGTGGCGATGGAACCGCCCGTGTCGCTCGAATCTGAGGCCATTCGCGACGAAAAGGTGAAATTGCTCAAATCCATCCGTGCGCTGGCCCCCGACGACGTCGCGCGGCAGGTCGTGCGCGGCCAATACTTCGCCGGCACGGTGAACGGGCAACCGGCGCCGGGCTACCGGCAGGAACCGAAAGTGAAGCCTGATTCCAACGTCGAAACCTACGTTGCGTTGAAGCTGTTCATTGACAACTGGCGCTGGTCGGGCGTGCCGTTTTATTTGCGCACCGGCAAATGCCTGCCGCAAAGCGCCAGCGAAGTGCGGATTCAATTTCGTCCCACGCCGCACGTGCTGTTCGCCGCGCAATGCGGCCAGCAGCTCGACCCCAATGCCATCGCGCTGCGGCTTCAGCCGGACGAGGGAATTTCATTGCGCTTCAACGGCAAGGTGCCCGGTATGAGCCTTGGCGTGCGGCCCGTGCGAATGCACTTCAGCTACGACGCCGAGTTTGGCGCCTACACGCCCGAAGCCTACGAACGGCTGCTGCTCGAAGCCATCGCCGGCGACGCGACGCTGTTCATCCGGCGCGACGAAGTCGAAACCGCGTGGCGAATTGTGGACTCGATCCGGAAAGGCTGGGAAAACAAACCGCTGACGAATCGCGAATTTTACGCCGTCGGCACGTGGGGACCGGTCGCCGCCGAGGATTTGCTCGCGCAAAGCGGCCACGCCTGGCATGAACCGCAGGTGATTGCATAGTCAGACTGCATTACGCTTTTTGGGTTATGGATTGGCCGTTTCAGGGACGATTGCATGTTTTGCCGTGGTAGAAATTGGGGACGGCGACACGCCGTCCTTCCCAAATTTAATGAAAAATCTTGAACTGATTTCCTTCGCCAACGTCGGCAAACTGGCGCAAGCCGTCGCGAGCGCGTGGCTGGATGAAATCGAATCGGCCAATCGCGCGGGCAAAACGCATTGCGTCGCGCTGTCCGGCGGACGCATCGCGCAGAAATTTTTTACTGCCACGGTTGAGCAGGCAAGGGTGCGTGCAGTTTCGTTTGAGCTCACGCATTTTTTCTGGGCGGACGAGCGTTGCGTGCCGCCAGACGATGTGGAAAGCAATTTCAAACTGGCGAATGAGCTTTTATTTTTGCCGCTGAAAATTTCCGAAAACCAAATCCATCGCATCCAAGGCGAACTGCCGCCGGACAAGGCGGCGGAACTGGCAACGGCGGAAATCCGTCGCGTTATACTGTCTTCTTCCTCTCCTCCCCAAAAGGAGGAGAGGGCCGGGGTGAGGAGGCCGATTGTTTCAAATTCAAATCCCCTCACCCCAACCCTCTCCCCGCTTGGGCGGGGCGAGGGAGTTGATTTCCAGCCAATTCTGGATTTGATTTTTCTCGGCATGGGCAAGGATGGCCACGTGGCGTCGCTTTTTCCGGGCGAACCGGATGTCTCAATTTCAGACAAGGCAATTTATCGCGCGGTAAAAAATTCGCCCAAACCGCCACAAAATCGTATCACGCTTGGTTATGCGGCCATTGCGGTGGCAAGGCAGGTTTGGGTGCTGGTGTCGGGCACTGGCAAGAAAACAGCGTTACACGAATCGCTTTGCTCCAAAGGCCACACGCCGTTGGCGCGAGTGGCTCAATTCAGGACACGCACGAAAATTTTCAGCGATTTTCCACTAATTTAAACGCGCAAAATTATTTGACAAATTTTTGAACCATTTGCATTCTTACTCGGTCTATGCAATTGTAGTAAATGAAGGATTTCGCTGTTCGTTTAGGGTTGGCATAGAGGTTTTGCTCGTGGCGCGGCTCGAACAGCGACCCCAAGTTGGTCGCGCCACCCTTCTGAGCGCATCGGTGAAGGCGTTTAAACCTCGTCACCGCGGGGGCCGGACGAAAGTCCGGCCTTTTTTTTGCATTTATGGAATTCGCATTGATTGCAGGGCGAAAAACATTTAGCCTTCCCGACGCATGAAACACCAGCTCGATTTCGAGAAGCCGATCATCGAACTGCAAAACAAGCTGGACGCCCTTCGCGAACACCCGGAAAAGCATTCGCTGGACATCAGCTTTGAGGAAGAAATCCAGCTCATCGAAAAAAAACTGGAGGAAACCCGCCGGCAGATTTTTTTCAACCTCAACGCGTGGCAGCGCGTCCAACTGGCGCGGCATCCCAAACGTCCCTACACACTGAATTACCTGGAAAAGACGTTCACCGACTTTCATGAACTGCACGGTGACCGGCTGTTTGCCGAGGACCGCGCGATGGTGGGTGGCTTTGCGAAACTGGGCGAATACCGCGTCGTCGTCATCGGCACGCAAAAAGGCCGGGACACGAAGGAAAACATTTTGCGCAATTTCGGCTGTGCCCATCCTGAAGGCTACCGCAAGGCACTGCGCTTGATGCGGCTCGCCAACAAATTCGGCCTGCCCATCATCACGCTCATTGACACCGCCGGCGCGTATCCCGGCATCGGCGCGGAGGAACGCCACATCGCCGAGGCCATCGCCGTCAATCTCCGCGAAATGATCCTGTTTGAAGTGCCCATCATCGCCGCGGTCATCGGCGAAGGCGGTTCGGGCGGCGCGCTCGGCATCGGCGTCGCCGACCGCGTGTTGATTTTGGAGAATGCCTATTACTCGGTCATCAGCCCCGAAGGCTGCGCGGCCATTCTTTGGGAAGACCGCGCCGCCGCGCCGAAAGCCGCCGAGGCCCTCAAAATCACCGCCAAAGACCTGCTCGAACTCGGCCTCGTGGACGAAATCGTTCCCGAACCGCTTGGCGGCGCGCATAACGACACCGCTGGAGCCGCCGCAAATTTGAAGACCCATCTGCTCAAACACTTGGGCGAACTCGCCGCGATGCCGGTCGCCGGGCGACTAAAAAAACGCTACGAGAAATTCCGCGCGCACGGGCATTTCATCGAAAACACCGAACCGGCCGTGAACGGTGTTGTTCCCCAGGCATCGGCCGCATAATTCCCAGTGCTTTATCCGCTCACCTTTCATCCGATTTCTAAAGAGCGCGTTTGGGGCGGACGCGAAATGGAACGGCTCTACAAAAAGAAACTGCCGGCGGGCAAGCCGATTGGCGAATCGTGGGAAATCAGCGACCGGCCTGGCGACGTCAGCGTCATTGCCAATGGCCCGCTGGCCGGGAAAAATCTGCGCTGGTTGATGGAAAATCATCGGGCCGAATTGCTCGGCGATGCGAAACCGGCAAACGAAAACCGCTTTCCGTTGCTCTGCAAAATTCTCGATGCGCGGGAAAAACTTTCACTGCAAGTCCATCCGCCTGCGAACAAGGCTGCTGAACTTGGCGGCGAACCAAAGACCGAGATGTGGTTCATCGCCGATGCCGCACCCGGCGCTGAATTGTTCGTCGGTTTGAAGCGCGGTGTCACGCGCGCGGAGTTTGAGAAAAAAGTTGAGACCGGCGAAGTGGCGGAATGTTTCCACTGCGTTCCCGTACGCGCGGGCGACGCGATGTTTCTGCCCAGCGGCCGCGTCCACGCCATCAGTGCCGGCCTGGTGATTTTTGAAATCCAGCAGAACTCGGACACCACTTACCGGGTATTCGATTGGAACCGCGTCGGGCTTGACGGCAAACCGCGCGAATTGCACGTTGCACAATCACTCGCCAGCATTGATTTCAATGACTTCGAGCCGGCGCTCGTTCAAAGCAAATTCAGCGGCAACGCTTCAATCCAACGCCGCTCGCTCGTGGACCACCCGTTGTTCAAGGTCGAAACCTGGAAGCTCAATTCCGGCGCCCGTGACCTGCTGAAGCCGAAGAAATTGCAGATTGTCGCGGCCACCCGGGGTGAAGTTGAAATCAAAAGCGGCTCAACGTCAGTGACTTTGTCCGCAGGACAATTCAGTTTGATTCCAGCCAGCCTGGAGCAGACGGAAATCCTGGCAAAATCAGAAGCGGCACTGTTGCGCGTCGAGGCAAATTGATACTGAACTGCGACCACGCAAGTCCGCAGCGTCTTCAAGGACCACCACGCCCAGCCTGCAACTCCCGCAGTTGATTCGATATTTGCAACAGGCTGGCATTGATCTGGTTGAGCGCGATCCGGCGGTTCAGGATCACCACTGTCAGCAGTATGAGCGTCCCCAGTCCCAGCACAGCCACGGCCAATGCCACGCCCGTTGCCTCTGTGCTGGCCATGCGGGTCATGAACGCTTCCTGGTGGATGATACGCTCTATGCGATTCAAGCGGTCCTCGGCGGATTCGGTGTTAGGCTTGGCCTGCTCCACGGTTTTTGGGTATGGGAGGTCTTTAAGTATCTCGGTTTGCCAGGACAGTTGATGCAGCCAAAGCGATGCGATTAGGATGCTCGCGGTAATCGCGATAAATCCGAACACAAATGCCGCCGCGGTCAGCACCCGCAGTTTGATCCGGTGCGAATGCACGGCCGTCTTGACCAGTTCGTTGATTGCGCCAGCATCTGGCGTTGGAGGGTTGGGCTGATAGTTCATGTAGTTTTTCCTTTCCATGCTTTTTTGAAGGCTTCTTTGCCGTAATGAATGCGCGAGCGCACGGTACCCACGCTGCTGTCCGTGGCGCGCGCGATGTCTTCGTAATTCATCTCCTCGAAGAACCGCAACACCAGCGCTTCACGGTGTTCCGGCGAGATCAAGTCCAGGCATCGGTGCAGTTCGTCGAGATCAATCGGCAAATCCAGTTCCGCCGATTCTGGCACGTCGGCAAGCTGCGTGTCGTCCGCCGGCTGCACCGGCAATTTGCGCCGGCGATACTCCCGATAGATGCGGTCGCGCGCAATGCGGAACGCCCATGATCGGAACTTGGAGACATCCAGCAGCCGCGGCAGTGCGCGGTGAATCGCGATCCAGATTTCCTGTGTCACGTCGGCGACTGATTCGGGCGAACTCTGCATCATACGTTGCGCGAACAGCAGCAGCCGCGGCCCGTGCAATTCCAGCAACTCCTCAAACGCCACTTCGTCGCCCAACTGGCTTCGAATCACAAGCGTCTGTTCATACAGGGTCTCCGGGGTCGCAGGCATCGCTGTTCATAGGATAAGTTACACGGACGGGTGGAAAAGTTCATTTCTTCCCGACCAACCGGAAGGGGCGCAGGTCTGTGACCCGCAGCACGTTCAATCAATCCGCAAGCACAGTCAGTCCAGCAGGGCGAAATCTTTGTGGTTTGCCAATCCCGACCAATTTAAAGCTTCGTCAGTTGGATATAATTGATTTTACCACAAAGTGGCGGCAGAAGGCTTGTGGCCCTGGTTTTTTTCACGCCGCAGATATTCCTCCACCATCCGCTCGTGAATTTTAAGCCTTTGACCCGGATCCGCATTTGCAAGTTCCGCCGCGTATTTCTTTTCAATGGATTCCGACAATACGGCCTTTTTGTCCCGCACAAACCGGCGATAACCATCGGCCACAAATTTATTTTTCATACGCCGGCAGTCAATTCAACGACAAATCCTCGGGCATTTGGGAGAGGAGTTTGTTCCGCCAGCCGCCCTTGCTTTTCAAAATTTTCTGCCAGAGTTGTTCGGGCGGCGTTTCAAAGACGAGTTCGAGCGACGCGGGGAACGTGAGCCACGCCTTGCGTTTTATTTCAGTTTCAAGCTGGCCGGGCGACCAGCCGGCGTAACCCGCGAACATCTTGACTTTTTTCTCCGGTGAAAACGATTCGCCGATTTCCAACAGATCATCCAGTGAATGGCCGAGGCTCAAATTCGGAAATACATTCGCGTCGGGGATGAAGCTGTCCGCATGCAAAAAGCTCAGCGCGGTCGGCTGCACCGGCCCGCCGAGAAAAAGCGGCGATTCCCGAAGCCTGTCGGGCAGGTCGGCCACGAGCACTTCACCCACCTTGTTGCTGGCGGCGCGGTTGAGCACGAGGCCAAAAGCCCCCTCGGCGTTGTGCTCGCAAACAAGCACCACCGTGTGATGGAAAAAGGAGCCGCGCAAAACGCCGCCGTCCAGCAGCAATTTGCCTTTGAGGAATTTTCCGGTTTCACTCATGTTCACTGCCAATGTGCCCCAGAAATACGTTGCTGGCAATGGGTGGAAATTTGAACCGCCAAGACACAGCGCGGCGAAGCCGCAACCAAACACTCCCTCTGCTTCGCAATGGCCGCGGCATCAATGCCGAAGTGCGAAGGAAGCCCATGTCCTGGCAACCCTGGCGCCCGGAATTTCAATTGGGCGGCAGGAGAAGTTCCTGTTCCTTTCCAGAATCAATGTTCTGAATCCGAACCGACTGTTTCTGGATCTCCAGACAACGAATGGTCACATTGGTGGTTCCCCCGATTTTCACCCGGTTCAGTTCATTGGCAAAAAAGGAACGGCCATTGATGATGGCCACGGGGTGGTTTCCCCACAAAACCCCCTGGAGTTTGATGGTGGCCGGGGCAGGCGCGGGCGGGTTGGAGTCATGGTAAACGGCGGGATCAGTGGCGACGGACTTTGCTGGCGGCATCTGAACGTCCCTGAGTTCATTCACGTGGCCTGCTTCCAATTGTGCGGTCACGCCATATTTCATCCAATCCAGAACTTGATCGAACCCGTAACGCTTCTCCGCTTCAATGAACAGGTCAATCTGGCCGCGCGTGTAACGGTTTTGCAGAATGAATTTTTTCTGCCCCTCTTCCCGTTGCGAATCCATCAGCAGATAAGCCACCAGTTCACAAAAACCTTCCTGGGCATCATGCCCCAACCCCGCTCTTCGCTCTTGGGGCACATTCTCGCCCACCCAGGCATGCGAATATTCATGGGCGCACGTTGCCTTCAGCTCGGCCAGTGGCAAACCGGTCATCAGGCACATTTTGTACCTGGTTTCGTGGTTGACAGCATCGGGGCGAATGCAACCCAGCAGGTTGGGGCTTTCAAAATCGTTGCCGACCGAGTTATACATGGAATCCACATCCACGCGATCCATGACCGTCACATCCACATTCGTTGGGAACACGGTGAAACGGGAAAACAACCTGTCCAGGCCATCCTTGACCTGATCACAAATTCGTCTGGCATCGTCAGCCTTCAGCACCACCGTCCTGGCATCGCGGGCGCAAAGGTAACGCCCATCCGGCAATTCAACGTGGTTCTCCTTGGCCGGCAAACCGCAGATGTAACACCGGGGCAACTTTATGCAGTCGGAACAGGCCAGCTTTTGTTCAGCAGTGACCTTGTCAGTGACAAGGTAAATCGTACCGTAAATTGGCCGGCCGCAAATGGCACAAGTATCTCCCCGCGCCGACAGCGACGGGCCAAAACAAAAACCGGCCATCAGCAAGATAATCCAAAGATATCTCCCGTAGTGTTGCATGGTTTGATCTTTTGCTGAAAAACCGTGAGCAACCGAAAGCACAGACTTCGTCGCCCACTGCAACCCACCAGCACCTCCCGCGCCAAATCAGCCCAGGGATTTAACCTTTTTCACAATGCCAGCGGCGTCAATGCCGAAGTGCGCCAGCAATTCAACGGCCTTGCCGGAACGCGGCAGCGCATTTACGGCCAGCTTGTGAACCCTGATTCCATCCACGCTGAGTTCGCCTGCGACCGCGTCGCCCAAACCACCTTCGATGTAATGATCCTCGACGGTGATGACGGTGTTGCCGGTCTTTTGCGCGGCAGCCTTGATGACGTCCTTGCCCAACGGCTTGATGCTGTAGGCGTCAATGACCGTGATGCCGATGCCTTCGGCCTTCAGTGCGTCGGCGGCCTTGAGCGCTTCGTGAAGCGTCACGCCCGCGGCGACAACGGTGGCTTTGTCGCCCGCGTTCTGGCGCACCACTTTCGCACTCCCAATGGGGAATTGTTCGTCATTGTTGTAAATCACCGGCGTCTTGGGCCGCGAGGTGCGCAGGAAGCAAATTCCCTTCTGCTGTGCCATTTGTTCGAGCAACTTTTCCGTGCTCACCGCATCGCTCGGATACAGCACCACGCTGCCCGCAATCGCGCGCATCATGGCGATGTCTTCCAACGCCATTTGCGACGGGCCGTCCTCGCCGATGCTCACACCGACATGCGAACCAACGATCTTGAGGTTCGCCTGCGAAATGCCCGCCACACGAATCTGGTCGAAGGCGCGGGTGAAGAAACACGCGAACGTGGACGCAAACGGCACCTTGCCGCGCGCGCCGAAACCGGTGGCCACACCCACCATGTTCTGCTCGGCGATGAAACATTCCGTGGAACGGTTCGGGAATTTATTGAAAAACTTTTCCGCATACGTGGAATTCTTCGTGTCGCCGTCCACCGCCACGATGCGCGGATCCACTTCCCCGATGCGGGCGAGCGCATTGCCGTAGGCTTCGCGCGTCGCGACCGAATCACCCGGTTTGTAATTGATGGGCGGATAACCTGCGGGCGCGGTGTTGTTCGGCGCGGGGAGTTGGGCCGGCGCGGGAATCGGAACGCCGATACCGGATTTCGCACTGGGCTGAAGTTCGGCGATGGCCTTGGCGGCTTCTTCCTGGTTCAGCGGTTTGCCGTGCCAGCCGTCCTTGTCCTGCAAAAAAGAAACCCCCGCGCCCTTGTAGGTTTTGGCGATGATGCAGAGTGGTTGATCGTTCAGGCCGACACCGCCGAGCACTTCCAGGATCTCCTCGATGTCGTGGCCGTCAATGTCCTCGACGCGCCAGCCGAAGGCTTCAAAACGTTTGCGATAAACACCGATGTCGTGGCCAAACGCCGTTGCCTGACTCTGGCCGAGGCGGTTGTCGTCCACGATGGCGATCAAATTGTTGAGCTTGTAAACGCCCGCGAGCGACGCCGCTTCCCAAACCGCGCCTTCGGCGATTTCGCCGTCGCCGAGCAGCACGTAAGTGCGGTAGTCGAGATGGTCGAGCCGCGCGGCCAGCGCCATGCCGGCGCCGACGCTCAAGCCTTGACCGAGCGATCCGGTCGCCACATCCACGAACGGCAACCGCGGTGTCGGATGACCTTCGAGGTCGCAGCCGAACTGGCGGAGCTTCAACAATTCGCTGGTTGGGAACAAACCGGTTTCCGCCCACGCGGCGTAAAGCAGCGGCGCGGCATGCCCCTTGGAAAGAATGAAACGATCGTTGTTGTAATAGTGCGGATTCTTCGCGTCGTAACGCATGTGGCCGAAGAACAGCGTGGCCATCACGTCGGCCGCCGAGCAGCACGAAGTCGGGTGTCCGCTGCCCGCCGCAGTCGTTGAGGTGATCGAGTGAATCCGCAACTGGTTTGCGATGCCCTTCAATAATTCAATGTCCGTATCAATCATGGAACGGAAAGATTAGACGAGCGAAGGCAAAAGCCAAGAATGAAAATTAAAAAAAGGCGGATCACTACGGCAGGACATGACCGGAAATCGAACAAGTCGGCAGCACAACAACGGCGTTGATCGTGTAAGCACCGCCGGAAGGACATACCGGAAATATGCCGTCTTTGAGATAAGGCAAAAGCTCAAGGGCGGGCGGAATGGCATCGGCAATTTTGTCATTTTCCAAAGCCCATTGCTGTTTGGCCGCGTCAATTTGCCGGAGATGGTTGATGCACGTGTTGAGCTGGGTGACCGCTGACAATAGTTGTTCCGCTGATGGTTCAGGCGCGGTGTTGGCTTGCTGATTTTCGGTTTGTATTTGCTGCAACTGCTCCTGCTGCGCGGCATCGCGCGAGGTCTGTAATTGCTGCGTTAGTTGCTGATTCACCCCGCGCAACCGGTTGTTTTCATTTTGCAGTTGGGAAAATTTTTGGGATAAATTCTGATTTTCAGCACGCAGCCGGGCGTTTTCCGCGCCCAACGTGGCGACGCTCGAATTTTTGAGCTGATCCAATTGGGCGCGCAACTGCCCGGCCTCCTGTTTGGCCTCGCGCAACTGGACGAGCGCCGCGTCCTTTTGCCGGTTGGCCGAAAACAGAAAAAATTCGCCGGCCAAAAGCACCACCACACACAACCACAGAACCCAGTTTTTAAGTTTCATGGACCAGCTTCTTTTCGCCCTTCCGCGCACTGCCGTCAAACACGAAATCGTATAAAAATTTGTTGCAATTTCACTCCGCGAACCGGCATGGCAGCCCGGCTGGCTTGCCGGGCCGTAGCTCGCAGCGGTTTCCTTTATCGCCAATCATGGTCCGCCTTCGCTGTGCGCTCCTGTCTTCGCATGGCTTCGGCACGGGGAACCGGTGCGGCAGTCTCACTGGCTGGCCGAGCCGTAGCTGGCCGTTGCCGGCCAACGAAGGCTGGTACGCGTGGCGGGGGTCGAACCCACAACCTTCAGCTTCGGAGGCTGACGCTCTATCCAATTGAGCTACACGCGCAGGGCATATCCACAATACGCATCCGCGCGCCTTTGCTCAATGCAAATTGCAGGGATTTCGAGCACCACGCCCCACCGCTCACTGATTTCGCTTGATGGCCTCCAGCAGCGGATGGTTTTCCTTTTTCCACTTTTCAAACCGCGCCAGTTGTTCCGGCGTCAGCAGGGCGGTGATTTGGTTGTTCGCATTGCTGAGGACCAGGATCACTCGCGGGCGATATTCCTGCCGCAAGTCTTTCAGCTGTTCGTGCGTGCCCGACATGATTTCATGCAGCTTCGCCCGCTGACCGCTGTCGAGCCGGAGCCGGAACGCCAGGTTGCGCTCGACGCGGGGTGGGACGGTTTCGGGATGGGCAATGACCCCGCCCATGACCTGCCGCACCACGATGCGCGTGCCGACCACGCCGGCCACCACGCCGGCCAGAAACACCAGCGCCACCAGCAACAATGATTTGAAGGTTTTCATAATCAGAATCCGTTGGAAGTCAAAAGCCATTGCGCCGAAATCTGGGATACGCCATCGCCCAAACCCGGCACGCCCACCGCCGTCAGTCCCCAATCCGCCACGACGCTCAACGCAATGATTGCCGCCGCCGCCCAGGCCAGCCGCGGGAACAATAAATTCAACTGGTCGAAAATTGAAAGCATCTCCGGCGTCTCCGTGCGCCGTTCGCGGCGAATGGCGCGCAACACGTTCGCTTCAAACTCCGTCGGCGGCGCGGGCGCCGCTTCATTCCGCGCCGCGACAAACAGTTGTTTCCATTTTCGTTCGTTCATAATTTCACCAGTTTTTCCAGGGCCCGCTTCAATTTCGCGCGCGCCCGCAAGGCCCGCACGCGCACGGCCACACCCGACGCGCCGGTGGCCGCGCAAATTTCCTTCACGCTGCGGCCCTCGATTTCCTGCATCGTGATGACGACGCGGTCGGCGGGCGAAAGTTCGCGCAGGGCCAGGTCCAGTATTTCCGCGGCGGCCCGACCGTCCAATTCGCTCTTTTCATCATCGCTGCGCAGCCATTCCAGTGCCTCCTCGCCAAGTTCGAGGAGGCCGATTTCATTCCGCCGCTTTTTTTCCCGGCGCAAATGATCCAGCGCCACGCGCACGGCAATCCGGGACAGCCAGTGCTCAAACGGCGCGCGGCCGTCGAATTGCTCCAGCGCGCGCCACGCCTTGACGAAGGTTTCCTGCGCCAGATCTTCGACCTTGTGGGCATCGTGTTCATAACGGTGCAAGATGGCAAAGACCCGCGACTGATGGCGCCGGACGACTTCGGCGAAATCGTCCGGCGCGCCGTTGCGGATTCGTTCCAGCAATTCGGCATCGTCATTCACGGTTCAGTTGTCCGACCGTTCATCCATGCGCGCGATGGCCCCGCCCACCACGTTGTCGAAGCGCTGCTCGAAATCGGCGATTTTCCGGCGCTGTTGATCGGTCAGGATGGGCGCGATTTTGCCGTAAAGTTTCATGCGTTCAACCGCCAAATCGGCTTCCACGCTGGCGGCTTTGGCCGACGCGGCACGCACGGCCGCTTCATTTGCGCCATTGGCGTGAATGGCCGCACGCAGATTTTTTCGCGCGTCGTACAACTGGCCGAACAATGATTTCAGCGTGTCCTTTTCCCCGCCCCTAACGGCCTTGATCTGTGATTTTTGGTCGTCGGTCAGGTTCAGTTTTTTGGCGATACGCTGAAGGATTTGGCCGCGCCCCGGCCGGGTCCCGGCGGCGGAATCACTCGTGTCTTGCGCTGGCGCGCTGGTTAATCCGCCCGCAATAATCGCGGCGGCCGTTGCGATGGTCAGTAGTTTGATGGTTTTCATACTGACATTGAATACGCAAGCGACCGGAGAAATGTTACATCCGATTCCGCGCGCAAAAACAAAAAGGGACGGCGCGAGGCCGTCCCGATATCAACTATGTTACCCCACAGATTATTGTTGCGGGGGTGCCGCGGGGGGCGGAGTACCGGCGGGTGGTGGAGTCCCAGCTGGCGGCGGGTTGCCACCCGGAGGCGGACCGCCCGGACGACGACCGCGTTGGGCCGTCTTCTGCCATTTATCAAATTGCTCCGGGGTCAGGACGGCCTTCATTTGTGCTGTGGTTTCTTCACGGATGGATTGCATTTTGGTCCGGCGATCTTCCTGTGACAGGCTGGTGTCGCCGCGCAAATCACCCATTTTTTTATCGCGGGCCTCAAGGATGGGTTTGACCTTCGCCTTTTGGTCATCGGTCAGGTCCAGTTGCTGGGCGAGCTGGTCAAGGGTGGGCCCTCTCATCCCCGGAGGACGCTGTCCGGCGGGCGGAGTGGAAGGCGGCGTGTTGGTGTCAGCCGCACGCAAGGCCGGACTCCACACCAGCAAACTGCCCGCGGCCAATGCCGCGATTAACATTGTTTTATTTGCTTTCATAATTCTTTGTCGTGGTTTGTTTTTCAATTTCGCCGCGCCATTATGACGCGGTTCACTACCTGTCAGACGACTATCATAACAAGAGGTTACAATCCGCGCAACACTTTCGCCGCCGCATGGACCGTCTTTTCAATGTCCGTTTTACTGTGCGCCGTGGAAATAAAACCCGCCTCGAATTGCGATGGCGCGAGGTAAATGCCCTCGGCCAGCATTCCGTGAAAATATTTTGCGAACCGTGCACGGTCACTCTTCATCGCGTCGGCGAGGCTCCAGACCGGCTGGCCGGTGAAATAGGCACAGAACATTGAGCCGCAACGATTGAACGTCACGGGCACGTCCGCCGATTTTGCGGCGTCTTTCATCCTGGCTTCGAGCTGCCCGCCCAGTGTTTCGAGGCGGGCATAGGCATCTTTTTCGGAGGGCGGAGTTCCACGACGCCCTGACTTAATTTCGGATTTCTTTCTAGGGGCTTGCGGAGCTCGCCCCTCCGACAGCAATTCGAGCGCCGCGATGCCCGCCGCCATCGCCAGCGGGTTGCCGCTCAACGTGCCGGCTTGATAAACCGGCCCCAGCGGCGCGAGCAAATCCATGATGTCCGCCCGTCCGCCAAACGCGCCCACCGGCAATCCGCCGCCGATGATTTTACCGAGGCACGTCAAATCCGGCTTGATGCCAAACCGCTCCTGCGCGCCGCCGGGCGCGAGCCGAAAGCCGGTCATCACCTCGTCGAAAATCAGCAACGCACCGTTCGCCCTCGTGACTTCGCTTAAAAATTCCAGGTAGCCCGGCTTCGGCAGATACAATCCGGCATTGCCCGGCACCGGCTCGACGATGATGCCGGCAATTTCTTTTTTGTTCGCGGCGAACGCGGCCTTGACGGCGTCCGCGTCGTTGAACGGCAGGACGATGGTATGCTGGGTGAACGCCGCCGGAACCCCGGCGCTGTCGGGATGACCGAACGTGAGCGCGCCGGAACCGGTCTTGACCAGCAGCGAATCCGCATGGCCGTGATAACACCCGTCGAACTTGATGATTTTGTCACGCTTCGTGAAACCGCGCGCGAGGCGAATCGCACTCATGCACGCTTCCGTTCCCGAATTGCACAGGCGCACCTTTTGCACGCTTGGCACCAATTCGCAGATGAGTTTCGCCATCGTGACTTCAAATGGATTCGGAATACCGAAACTCGTGCCATGATCGGCGGCGGCCTTGACGGCGGAAATGATTTTCGGATGCGCATGGCCGAGGATGGCCGGCCCCCAAGTGAGGACGTAATCAATCAACTCGTTGCCGTCCACGTCCCAGACGCGCGCGCCTTTGGCCCGGTTCACGAAGAACGGCTGGCCCCCGACGGCGCGGAACGCGCGCACCGGCGAGTTCACGCCGCCGGGAATGTATTTCAACGCCTCGGCAAAAAGTTTTTCAGATTGAGTCCGTGACATCACCAGCAGCCTAACCAACGGACAACCGGAGCGGCGAGCACTTTTGCGCGCCCGGCGTCCTGTCTGTTTTCAACGATTCCGGGATTGCGCTGTCAACATTGCCACAAATAAGCTTGGAAACCATGACTGCCAGATTCCAGACCCGCCGTGATTTCATCAAGACCACTGCCATCGCCGCCGCGAGTGTGCCGCTCGCCGGCGCCTGGCTTCCCAACGTTCGCGCGGCCGGACCGGACAAAAAGCTCGGCGTTGCCCTGGTCGGCCTCGGCAGCCTCAGCACCCACCAGATTGCGCCCGCGTTGCAGAAGACGAAATACTGCCGCCTCGCCGGCATCGTCACCGGCACGCCCGCCAAGGCCGAAAAATGGAAGGCGCAATACAACCTTCCCGACCGGAGCATCTACAACTACGATACGATGGAGAAAATGGCCGACAACCCGGACATTGACTTTATCTATGTCGTCACGCCCAACGCGCTCCACGCCGAACACACCATCAAGGCGGCCAACGCCGGCAAACATGTGCTCTGCGAAAAGCCGATGGAAGTGTCGTCGGAAAAATGCCAGCAGATGATTGACGCCTGCAAAAAGGCCGGCCGCCAGCTGGCCATTGGCTACCGCTGCCGGTTTGACCCGCACAATATCGAGTGCATCCGGCTCGCGCGGGAAAAGGTTTTCGGCGATTTAAGAATCATCGAGGCCTGTTTCGACATCCACCTCGACCAACCCCCCAGCGCGTGGCGGTTTCACAAGGCCCTGTCCGGGGGTGGCTGCCTCATGGACGTGGGCGTTTATGCGTTGCAGGCCACCCGTTTCATCACGGGCGAAGAACCAATTTCTGTTTCCGGGATGGAAACCAAGACCGACCCGGTGAAATTCAAGGAGGTGGATGAATCCATCGTCTGGCAGGAAAAGTTTCCCAGCGGCGTGGTCGCCTATTGCAGTGCGAGTTATAATTCCAAGCTCTTCGGCCGTTACACGGCCAAGGCCGACAAGGGCTGGTTTGAAATGAACCCGGGCTTTTATTACGACGGCAACCGTGGTCGCCGCAGTGACGGCAAGGAAATAAGGTTTCCCGAGGTGGATCCGCTGGGGGAACTTTATCAGTTTGCCGCCGAGATGGACGATTTCGCGCAATGCATCCTGAACCACCAGCCGACCCGGGTGCCCGGCGAGGAAGGCCTGCGCGACGTGAAAATCATGACGGCCATCTATGAATCCGTCCGCACCGGAAAAACGATAAACTTGACGTAACTCGTTTTGCGGGCTGAACCCGAAAACCGAAGTGCCTCGTAGCACAGTGCGTCCCGCCTGCCGGACTTCAGTTTTCGGGCCAAATCGGCACGAAGATTATTTCTGAAAAAACGTTTCCTGCAACGAGCCTTTTTCAGTGCGGATGACCGTGCCGGGGTTGATGTTGTGCCGTGTGAACCAGCCATCCTTGGTTTCCAAAACGAACTGGATGTCGTCGCGCGCGGCGACGACGCCGTTGGTATCGTTCTTTTCGAGGTGATGGATTTCCTGGATTGTGCCGTCGGGCGTGACGTAGGCGGCGGAGATGGATTCGGGGCAATTTTTCATCCAGAACGACGCGCGTTGGGGTTCCGGCAGCACAAACAGCATCGCGTCGGTCTCCAGGATGTTCGTGCGGAACATCATGCCGGTCATTCGCTCCTGGTCGTTGAGCGCCAGTTCGGCATCCAGAGTTTCCGCGCCCAGATAGATTTTCATCGTCTGCAACTTCGGTTGCGCCTGTTTGGGCAGCAGATCGTCAACGGACGGCGGCGGCGCCACGTCGGCGGACTTTTGGCAACCCGCCAAAAGCGCCACGGCCAGCAGCACCGTGATGAATTTTCCCAGCTTCACGCCGCCAGCTTGCGGAAAGCCGCCGCCCTTTTCAATCAAACGTTGCAGCCGGCAAAAGCCGCTTGTTTTGTCAGACACCCAGGTTGAGCGCGACCAAACTGTGCGATGCGCTCTACTACACCAATGGGACGCACCATCCCGCCACCGGACAACCGCGCTTGCGCGGACGCCGGCCAGCCACTAACGTTCCTTTGGCTGCGCCCGTAGCTCAGATGGATAGAGCATCTGCCTTCTAAGCAGAGGGTCCCGCGTTCGAGTCGCGGCGGGCGCGCCATTCCATTTACGATTTTTGATTTACGAGTGCCGATTGCAGATTTCAAAACAGTTTCCTCATTTTCAATTTTCCGGTAGCTTCGCCGCATGTTGACGCTCGAAAAACTGGCGGAGTTGTTGGAGAAAAACCGCGCCGCCGCGTCCGCGCGCGTGAAGGAATTTTCCGTCGGCGGCCGGCCTTTCGCCTTCAATTCACAGCCCGCCATCATGGGCGTCGTCAATCTTTCACCCGACTCGTGGTATCGTGAAAGTGTCTGTCTGACGGCGGAGGCAGCAATTCAACGAGGCAAAGTTTTGCACGAACAAGGCGCGGACATTGTGGACATTGGCGCGGAATCCACACTCGCCCATGCCGCGCGCGCGGATGGCACGGCGCAAAACAGCAAACTGATTCCCGTCATCAAAGAGTTGCGACGGGCGGGCGTTTTAGTCTCGGTCGAAACGTATCAACCCGCCGTCACGCGCACGTGCCTTGAGGCGGGCGCGAACATTTTGAATCTTACCGGCACCGACCACGGTGATGAATTGTTCCGCCTGGTCGCGGATCACGACGCGGCGGTGATAATTTGTTACGTGCAGGGCAAAAACGTCCGTGAAGTGAGTGATTTCGACTTCAGTGCTGACCCGGTTGAAATGATGCGCGAATATTTTACCCGGCAGATTGAAATCGCGCAGCGCCACGGTGTGGAAAAAATCATCCTCGATCCCGGCCTCGGCTTTTATTACCGCAATTTGCAGGACAGCGCCGTCCGCGTGCGGCATCAAATGAACATTTTCCTGAACACGTTCCGGCTGCGGACGCTGGGATTTCCAATCTGCCACGCGCTGCCGCATGCCTTCGAGTATTTCCGCGACGAGGTCCGTTGTGCCGAGCCGTTCTTTGCCGTGCTGGCCGCGCTGGGCAAGACCGATTTGTTCCGCACCCACGAAGTCCCGCGCCTCAAGGCCGTGCTGGATACGCTGAAGGTTTTCTGATCTCGAAGAAGGAAGGACGAATTTGGGGTGCGGCGGGAAGCGGAGCGCCACGCCGCCTTTGGAAGGCTGAATTTTCCCGGATTTTGTTCATCACACTGCTTGCGAAAGCGGTGTCGCCGCTGCGCTCTGCCACCGCACTCCAAATCAATGCCGATGCGGACGGCTATTTTTGGCGGCAAAGAAATACGCCTTCCTCCTCTGAACGGGTTATCCATTGATCACAGACTTCCAGGCCGAAATGAGCAAGAACTTTGCGAACGCGTTCCGGTGTGTAGCGATACGAAAAGAAAAGCCGGATGCTTTCGCCGGCACGAAAATCAAACCGTTCCCCATCCACTTCAATCCGATGCGAACGCGTGAAATGAAAGCCGGCCACAATTCGTTTCAAACCGTTCATTCTATCACCTTCAATTTTGAACCGCAGTTGGCCGTCGTTGCGCCCGACACCGAGGTCGAGCAGGAACATCATCAGCCAGTCGCGGGTGAGTGGATTATCGTATTGCGGCAAAACTTTTTTCATCCCAGCGGCGTAATCCGCTCCGGGTGCCAGATTCGCGCTGAACAGCAGAAAATCCTTTGGGCGAACCATTGACGCGAGCTTCGGCAGGATGATTTGCGGCTCGAAATTTGGAATCATGCCGAAGAAGGTGACGAGGCGAACACAATGGGTAGGGACGACCTGCGGGTCGTCCAAGACCGCGCGGCAGCGCGGCCCTACCATTTGTGCCAATGCATCATCCAAATCATCCGCTGTGGCCAAGTCGCACACGAGCGGGAAACAATTTTTCTCCGGCACGACGGCCAGCGCGGTTTGATGGGCGACCAGGACCATCGCCGTGCTGACATCGCACGGCGTGTAAAAAATTTCCCGGCCGCGGGCTTTCAACAACTTCAATAGCTGCGTGTCTTTTTGTCCGCCGCCGCAACCGAGGCCGATGACATGAACGCTCTTCGCCTTGATTTGTGCAGCCGCCGCCTTGAAACCTTTTTCGTATATGGCCCGGCAATCCGCTTCGTTTCTCGACGGCGAATACGCCTGGTGTAGTGCGAGCCATTTTTGGGTTTGTTTGACGCTGTCGTAGTGGAACTTGTGGTTCACGCGCCGCGCGCGCAACGATGCGAGCAAATCGCGCCGGACCTTTTCCGGAAACTGGCTGACGTGAATCAGAACTTTGGCGACGGACGACATGCGCTTCAAGTCTGTTTCGCTTCGCGTGTGAGAATTTCTTTCATTGCCGCCACATCGAGTTTGTCCTTTTCACGCCACGAACCGTCCTTGAGAAAAATCAAATCAGCCGGCGACAAAAAAGCGATGTGCGCGCCCTCGGAATCAAAGTAACGCAGGTTGGGGCGAAAATCATCGAGGGTCCTGCCGCGCATTTTTACAAAAATGTCGAGGTCGAAATCCTCCATCACGCGAATAGAACCTTCCTCCAGCGCAAAGTCCTCGACCTCCAGTTCCCGCGCCGCGCCTTCGCCCCAGCTTTCAAGGTGTTTCAACAGTTTGCGAAGATTTTCCGGCGAGTTGTGCGCGAGAACGTCCACGTCCACCGTGACGCGCGGATAGCCGTTGAGAATGACGGCAATGCCTCCAACAACGGCGAAATCAACGCCGCTGCGCGCGAGGCCGGCCAACAGCTTTTCGAACTCGGAAGGCGTCCGGTTCGGTCCGGGTGAGGGCTTCATGGGCGAATTTGCGAACGAAGCTGACCAGCTGCTCGATGCGCCACAACCGCAAACGCGGCGTGGGCGGACGCCCAACAGCCTTGCGGATGGGTTGCTGCATGGGTTCGGCTTCGTACACCATGGGGTGACGTTACGCGCAGTGGCGCGTACCGTCAACTCACTGTTGCGGGAAAATCCGGTAGAGCAGCAGATAAACCACCACGCCGGTCACGGAAACATACATCCACAACGGCCACGTCCAGCGGGCGATTTTTTTGTGCGGATCAAAGCGTTGCCGCCAGGCGCGGTACAGCGTCACCAAAATCAGCGGCACAATAACAATGGCCAGCACGGTGTGCGTGAGCAGAATCACCAGGTAAACCGGGCGGAACCACGCGGGATTCCGAAAGTGGGTGACGGTCTGGACGTTGAGGTGATAGGTGAGGTAGCAAATCAAAAAAACAATTGAAGTAACGAACGCCGCAATCATGCAGTTGCGGTGCGCGGCCTGGTTTTTGCGCCGGATGAAAATGTATCCGGCGGTCAGAAAAACCGCGCTCAAACCGTTGAGCGAGGCGTTGACGGTGGGCAGGTCGTGGACGGTCATGATGCCTTTGCCAGATGGGAACTCACAAAATATTGGAACGCCGGCCTCCGGCCCGGCTCGATGTAAATGACCATCTCCAAAGCGCCGGGTCGGACCAGCCTTCGCTCGGAAGCTTCGGCGCGGCAGGGACCGGCGCTCCAACACGGCTCATGGATGCGCATCGCAGTCATCGCTCGCGTTCGAGTTGTTTCACGGTGGTGATGAGGCGCGGCTGAACGTTCGTCCAATTCACGCCGTCGCCCTGGGTTTCAAAAATTCCGCGCAGCCGCGCGTGCTGGTCCACAATAACAAAAATCGTGCTGTGAATGAACAGGTCGGCATCGTTCCGGCGGTCCTCCGGTTTCACCGGGACGGCGCTTAATTTCAAGCTGTCACCCGCCAGACCGGCGATTTCAGCCTTGGTGCCGGTCAGAAACATCCAGCGGTTGAAGTCCGCGCCAAAACGTTCGCCGTATTTTTTCATCACCGGCGGCGTGTCAAAATCGGGGTCGGTGGTCAGCGTCACCAGTTTGGCCCGGCTCGTTTGCGGCAGGGCATCCTGGAGCGACTTCATTTGTTGCGACATGATGGGGCATGATCCGGCGCAGCGCGTGAAAATGATGTCGGCGACCCAGACGTGATTAGTCAAGTCGGCGAGCGTCGTTGCCCGGTCGTCCTGATTCGTGAGGGTGAAGCCGGCGACCGGGTTGAGCACGGGCAACGCGCGTTGATGAGCGCGATTCAATTCCATCAGCGAAAGCGCATACGCCATGCAAAGCACGACGAGGAGCAGGCCGATGCCGACCCAGAGCGTTCGGGGCAATTGTTGAGGAGATTCAGCCATGCTGGTTGGTAAAATTATACGCTCAAAAAAAAGCCGCCGCAAGCCAAGGCCGCGGGCGCTCCGGAATCATTTGGGGATGAACGACCGGGGGAAAAGCGGCGGAGAACGCGCGCGCAGTCCAAACGCTTCGCGCGGTGCGGAGATGCTTGGTGGTCGCGCCAGTCCCGCATTGCGGGAGAGTGCGGTGGCTTTAGCACCGCTTTCCGGGTGTGACGGAATGAACCTTGCAAACGTGGTTCCTAAATTGTATGATTTACTTGCTGACGAATGAAGACAAAGGCTCAAAAACTTTCCCGAGAAGAACTGCTTCAGCGCATCTGGATTGATCCTGAACGCTGCTCCGGCAAGCCTTGCATTCGCGGCCATCGCATTTGGGTTTCGCTGATTCTGGATTTGCTGGCTTCCGGCACGACCGAACGCGAAATTTTGAAGGACTATCCCGGCCTGGAACCCGGGGACATCCAGGCCTGCATCGCTTACGGCGCGGAAATGTCGCGCGAACGCTACGTGGACGTGCCGCTCGAAGCGCACGCATGAAGCTCAAGCTCGACGAAAATCTCGGCGAACGCGCGGCTTGCTAAAAACAAATTTTGCCGGATAATAAAATCATGAGCGCGCAAAAGACGCTGCATGAAATCGAAGAGGCGATTGAGACGCTGCCCCTGCTCGAACGGCTCCGGCTTTACAAGGACATGCCGCAATTGATCGGGCGCAACGCCGAAGACCTCGACTGGCAGCGGCTGGGCATCGAGAACTTTTTCCAGGACGACTCGCCGGACGACCACGTCTATGACTCCATTTAAGGCTGGCGACGTTGTCGCGGTGGAATTTCCCTTTTCGGATTTACAAACTTACAAACGGCGTCCGGGCCTCGTGCTGGTCAGCGGTGAAATGGATTTGCTCGTGGCCCGCCTTACCACGCATCCGCCGCGCGAAGCTTCCGACGTTGCCATGCGCCGCTGGTCTGAAATTGGCCTGCCCCGCGCTTCCACCATCCGCCTGACCAAACTCGCCACCATTGACCATCGCCTTGTCCATCACAAAATCGGACATCTGCACCCTGACGATGGCCGGGCGGTCGTGCAGGCCTGGCAACAAGTGACCACCGCGCTCGCGGCGGAATTGGGAAAGTGATTTTGGTGGCGCGGGAAAGCGCGGGTGTGTCCGCACACTCCACAATCCGCAAGCCAAATTCCGCATGGGAAACAGGCGAACTTGTCGTGCTGAAATCAGATGAAGGCGGAAGGGAACCCATTTCCTGAGTTCAGTTTGGGATAGACGACCGGGGCAAACGGCGTTTGAATTCTCTTCGTAAAGCCAAAATCATGAAAACAAAGGTTTGTCTTCTCGGAGTCTTAGCGTTTGTGACACTGGTGGTAGCCGCGCCACGAACATGGACTTTGAAAACGGGCGAAATGGTTTCTGGTGATTATGTTTCTTCTGGCACGGCTACGCTCGTCGTCAAAACTGGTGGCGCAAATTGCTTCCTGAATATTTCTGACCTTTCTACCAACGATCTAACTTACGTTGCTGAAATACAGATGAAGCAACGACGAGCGCGGCTTGACGCGGAGGTGAAGCAAATGCGGCAAGCCGGCATGATTGAGTTCACCGTTAATTTAATTAAAAATTTTCCAGGAAAAATCAGAACAAAAATTCCAGGGGATGGAACAGTCATCGAGCAAAAAGGATGGATGGATGCAACTTTTGAAGGTTTTAGTGATTCTGACGATAAGTATTTGAATTTTTCAGTGCGTGACAGCAACGGGGATTTTTTCAGTTATTGCAGGGTGGTTAAGTTGCTCAAACACCATATGGAAGACGAAGGAACACCTAACCCATTCACTGATGTAGTGTCCAAATTAAAAGATGGAGACAGGGTAAGATTTTTTGGGAACTGTGATGACGCCCTTCCGTTTTCGCTTTCGCGTTTAGACGACAAAGCCTCACATTCTTGGTTTTACGTTGACCGAATTGAAATGATTGAATCGGCAGCGGAGAAAAAAGCTAGAGAAGATGCCGCCGCCAATGAGCCGGACGTGACGCGATGAACCCGACATCAAACCAAGCGAGCGACAGTTTGGAAAGGCAAGTTGTGGATTGGGGCGTGAGCAGGCCGCATGAAGAAGAAACGGGTGAGCTTGCGGCTGTTTGGCTCAAATTCGCGCGGCCTTCATCCCCACAAGGAGTTTCAAAGAATCAAATCATCCGCGCAGTTCAATGGTATCGTGGCGACATCGGAACACCCATTGGCCCGGCAATCCTAGTATTCGATGAATTGCGGCGCGGGCTATGGGCTAAAGTCAGGTATCTTGACCCAGCGGAAGTTTTGCGCCGGTGGAAAGTCATGTCCGAACCAATCCAACAGGCGATGGAAAGACTCGCGCGCGACAGAAAAGTGTTTTGTCAGGTACTCGTCGGGAGCGGGGAATTCGCTGCTGAAAACGTAGATGAAGTTTTCTGGTTTGCTATGCTTCCACTCGAAGTTGCGGCCCTTGAAAGCGAAGCTGATAAAACGAAATGTGTGGCTAATATGGTACTTGATTTGGTTGAGCGTAGGCACCAAGAAGAATTGGAAAATTTAAAAGTGGAAGGCAACGCACGGCATGAGGCCGAGTTAATAAAATATCCCGCACGCCTGCCACATGAGCCGCAAGATTTTGACCATTACAAAAACCGCGCAGATGTTCTCTGGCAGCTTCTCCGTAAAGACTGGCCGCGATTTTTTGAAGCGCACGACAGGTTGACTCTGGCAAAAACTGAATTGGAACGGTTGGAGTGTCAAAAGCGCGTTTGGCTTGCTTATATCGCAGATCACAAAGCGATTTACGGAAATTTTCCCAAAGTGAAAGAAGCCGAAGCTGCGGAGCTTTGGCGCGATGACGATTACCACCGTTTGATGAGCGATGTTTTGAACGCGCCCCGAAGTCACGACAAAAGAAGCTGGCAGCTTGCAAATGGCTGGATAGAAAAAAACTACTACCGCATGAATGAAGCGGAGCTTGAAGAAGCATTTGCGCGGGATTGGAATTACCCGCCCGGCCTTCACAAAGGCAACACGCTCGCCAAACACGCCCGCGAAAAACTCGGCCTTCGTTTTGCGTTGAAACCCGGACGGCCAGAAAAGCCAAACTTGCTTCCGCCCGGATAATTCGGACGGTTTTCAAAATCGCATCCGCGATAAATTCTTTTTCCCAGTCGTGCGCTATAACTAGCGTGTGATTGATTCAGTACACAACACGACACCGCCGCATGAAATTCGATTGCCGAAAGTGGAACAATTATTCTTGGCGTTACAAACTTCGCTTAAAGTGCCGAAGAGAAAACAAGTTCATCCATTACGCAAACGTCGTCGCGCAGAGAAAATTGCTCCGAGTTGCCCGCTTTGAAACATTTTAGCGGCACGGTGGCGATCGTCAGTTTTGCCGACATCGGTTTGCAGGGGTTATTGAATAAGGAAACCAGGAATGCAGGAGAGAAGCCGGTTCATGGATTCCTGGATTCCTTATTGAATCCAAAGCAGGTTATTCAAAGCTCGTGGTCGCGCCGCTCTTGGACTTGATCCATTTATCAAAGTCCGCCTGGCTTTCGACGGTGAGAAAACCGCCGGACATGGCGGAATGGCCGTTGCCGCAAAGCTGGGCACAGTTGATCTGGTAGCGGCCGATCTTGTTGGGCGTGAACCAGACCGGAACGCGCAGGCCGGGAATGGCGTCCTGACAGACGCGCATGGCGATGATCCTCAGCGAGTGAACCACGTCCTTCGAACTGAGATAAATGATGACCGACTTGTTGACGGGCACGTGAATTTCGTTGAGCAGTTGAATGTCGTCCTTGCCGTCCGGGTCGGCCGGATCCATGCCGAAGACATTGTCCAGCGTGACGAACTTCATGTCCTGCTTGCCGAACACACCGTCCGAGCCGGCGTAACGAACGTTCCACGCAAATTGCTGCGCGACGACCTGAATGACGGTGGATTCGGCCGGCGACGGGAACTGAGCCACCTGCCGCGCCCAGAGTGGCACGGCCACAAAAATCAACAGCACGGCCTCGACGGCGGCGACGGCGAGTTCGATGTAATTCGAGGCATGACTTTTGACGCCCACGTAATCGGCCTTGGGATTGCGCGAACTGCGGAAGCGGTGGAGCGCGTAGAAAAAATAAACGATCCAGCCGAGGAACAGCGCGATCATCAGCCAGTGAACGTAAATGATCAGGTCGTCAACGCCTTGGCCGCTGGTCGAGGCCAGCGGCGGCAACCCAAGAATTTTTTCACCAAACCATTGCTTCATAAAAATCACTCGGATGGCTTGGGCGGATTCGCGTCACCGTCGGTTGGCGGTGTCCGGCGCGCGACGTGAACGAAGAAAACAACGAAACAACTCAACACGGAGAGAACGAAGCCCAGCAGCGTGAGAATGCCCCAGTTCATGCCTTGCGCCAGCGACGAATCGGTTTTGCCGGTGCAGGCCGCGCAGGCCAGCAACGACGACGGCGCGATGGCGATCGCGCCAGCGACGGCGGCGAGAATTGCCTTCAAAAGTTTGCGAAACAATTTCATAGATAACTCACGTTTTTGAGTTTTTTCAGAAAATACCGGCCGTAAAAAATCAGCGCGACCGCCCCAACCAGCGAACTGATGCCGAAGAACACGTCCTTTTTCATCCCGCCGGCGGAAAAGCCGCTGACCAGCAGCCACACGCCGCACCCCAGTGCCAGCGCGCTGGAGAGGGTGATGAAAACGATATGGAATGCTTTAAGGGACATGTTGAATATGGACCATGCTGTCCGGCGACGTGGACCAGATGGTCAAACCCATCAGGCCCGCGAAGAACAACGCGGTGAAGCCCATGACACAGAAAATCATTTTCCGCTCGGAAATGAGATGCATGAAGTAAGCCGCCACCAGGAAGGCCTTCACGCTGGCAATCGTCAGCGCCACCGCGATGTTGATTTCCCGGCTGCCAAACTGGATGAACGACGCCCACACCGTCAGAAACGTCCCCGCCAGCAGGGCGATGAAAACAAAGATGTAGCCGCGCACGGAATGCGCCGGCTCAGGAGACCGACCGTCATTCATTGTCATACTATTATTCATTATCAAAGCAAATATAAGACAGGAAACAGGAAAATCCAAATTAAATCCACGAAGTGCCAGAACAGGCCGGAGACTTCGACGCGGTTGGTGAAACGTTCCGGGTCGGTCTTCCACATCCGGCTGCCCGGCCCCCAAAGAAAGCCGATCACCACCGCGCCGCAGACCACGTGCAGCGCGTGCAACGCCGTCAGCGTGAAATAAATGGCCAGATAGGTGTGATGCCACGGCCCGTAGCGTTCCAGCTTCTTGATTTCCGCGGCGGGAATGATGATTTCCTCGCGCTGGATGTGCCGGGCCTCGGGCCGCTGCATGTCCATCAACTCCACCTCGCGCTCCACCTCATAGCCGTGAATGGTCACACTGCCGGTTTGCTTGGCGAGGTCAAAATCCTTGGACCGCTCGACCAGATGGCCGTCGGCGAATTTGCCGTTGGCCAGGGTGATTTCGTAGTGTGTGAACTTGTCGTGGTATTCATACGACTTGATGCACACGAACGTCATCGCCAGCAGGATGGTCAGGGCGTGGAAAAATTTGAACCGTCCATATTGCCGCAGCTTGCACGACACCCAGGCCATGACCGTGGTGATGCTGGAGGTGATGAGCACAATGGTGTTGGCCGTGCCGATGTAAACATTGAGCCAGCCGTGCGGCCACATGCCGGGCTCCGCACCGACCCGCAGCAGAACGTAGGCGGAAAACAGCGCGCCGAAGAGCATCACTTCGGACGCGAGGAAAAGCCAGATGCCGAGCTTGGCGTTATACAAGCCGGTGTCGCGGCGGGGCTCGACGATATAGGGAAAATCCATGGTGACTTATTTTGGCGGTTCGTTCTGCGGCGTGAAATCCCGGGCATGGCCGGGGACGCTGTATTCATACGGGCCGCGAAAAACCTGGGGCGCCTCGGGGAAATTGGTGTGCGGCGGCGGCGTGGCCGTCTGCCATTCCAGCGTGGTGGCGTCCCACGGATTGTCGCTGTCCACCTTTTTGCCGTGCTTGATGCTCCAAAATAAATTGATGATGAAGGGGATTTGCACCACCCCCAAAAGACACGCGCCCCAAAGAATCCACGTGTGCAGCTCTATGATGTTGTTGCTCAAACCACCGATGACCTCCGCGCCGGCCTTGCTGTTGACCGCCGACGAATAGTTTGCGCCGCCGTCCGCCATGCGCCGCAACATGCCCGCCATGCCCTGCGCGAACATCGGCATGAAAACAACATTCATGAAAATCAGCGAGCCCCAGAAATGCACGCGGCCCCAAAATTCATTCATCATCCGCCCCGTCATTTTCGGGAACCAATAATAAATGCCCGCAAACAGCGCGAAAATCGTTCCCGGCGCGACGACGTAATGGAAGTGCGCGATGATGTAATACGTGTCGTGCAGGTGAACGTCACTGATGTTGAAGCCCAGCGGCAGGCCGGTCAAACCGCCGATGCCGAACATCGGCAGAAAGCCCAGCGCGAACAGCATCGGCGTGTTGAACCGGATCGAGCTGCCCCACAACGAAATGAGAAAGCAGGTCAGGATGATCACCGACGGAATCGAGATGATCATCGTGGTGGTCTGGAAGAACAACGCCACCTTCGTGCCCATGCCGGTCAGATACATGTGGTGCGCCCACACGAGGAACGACAGGAAACCGAGGGCGAGCACTGAATAGACCAGCGATTTGTAGCCCCAGATCGGCTTGCGCGTGTTGTTGGCGATGATTTCGCAAACAATGCCCATGGCCGGCAGGATCAACACATAGACTTCCGGATGGCCGAGAAACCAGAACAAGTGCTGCCACAGCAACGGGCTGCCGCCGCCGCTGATGTTGGCATACTGGCCGCCCACCGCCAGCCCCGTCGGCAGGAAGAAACTCGTGTGCGCCACCTTGTCCATCAATTGCATGACGGCGGCGGCTTCCAGCGGCGGAAAGGCCAGCAAAATCAGGAAGCTCGTCACGAACTGCGCCCATACAAAAAACGGGAGGCGCATCCAGGTCATGCCCGGGGCGCGCAATTGAATGACCGTGGCAATGAAATTCACCGCGCTCAACAGCCCCGACGTGATGATGAAAACCATGGCGACCAGCCAGAAGATCTGCCCGTCAGTGGGAATCATCGTGGCCAGCGGCGAATAGGAGGTCCAGCCCGCCTGGGCCGCGCCGCCCGGAATGAAGAAGCTGGTGAGCATGATGACGCCACCGAGGACAAACGCCTGGTAACTCGCCATGTTGAGGCGCGGGAAGGCCATGTCCGGCGCGCCGATTTGCAACGGCAGGACGAAATTTGAAAACGCCACAAAGGCCAGCGGCACGATCGCCAGAAACACCATAATCGTCCCGTGCATCGCGCCGAAGGAATTGTAAAGGTCGGCGGACATCGCGCCCCTGGCCGCGACCTGGCCGAGGGTTTTTTCGAGCAACCATCCGAAGACCGGAACCGGCTGGCCCGGATGCGCCATCTGCCAGCGCATCAGCAGCATCAGGAAAAAACCGAACAGCATGAAGCACAGTGCCGTCAGGCCGTATTGGATGCCGATGACCTTGTGGTCGGTTGAAAAAATGTATTGGCGCCAGAAGCCCGCCTCGGGGTGATCGTGTTCACGATGACCGTCTCCATCATCATGATGCAGAGGAATATTGCTCACACTGTCAGCCATACTGTTTCACCCCGGGAAATGACGAAGGACGAAGCCCTAATGACTAAAGAATGACGAAATCCAAATACCGAATGATGTCGTATGTGCCCTGGCTGATTTTGGATTTGAGTCATTGGAAATTCTTTCGTCATTCGGATTTAGGCATTCGTCATTTTTTAATTCGCCTTGTCCAAAACCATCACCGCCAGCAGCAGCGGCAGATAAATGATGGACGCCAAAAACAATTGCCGCGCGCGCACCAAAGTGAACTCCGCTTCGTGCAAGCGGAGTTGCCGTGAAAATTGAATCGCACACCACAAATAACCCGCGCCCAAAATCACCGCGCCGACGAGATAAATTGTTCCCGTCATTTTGAAAACGAACGGGCACAGGCTCACAAAGAGCAACGCCAGCGCGTGGCTCACAGCCTGTTGCCCCGTGCGGCAGCCGTCCGGGTCAACGACCGGCAGCATTTTGAAACCGGCCTTCGCGTATTCATCGCGGTAAATCCACGCGATGGCCATGAAGTGCGGCATTTGCCAGAACGCCAGGATCGCAAACAGCGCCCAGCCTTCGCCGCTCAATTCGCCGCGCGCGGCCGTCCAGCCCATCAACGGCGGCAACGCGCCCGGCACCGCGCCGACGGCCGTGTTCAGCCACGTCACGCGTTTCAGCGGGGTGTAAATGAACAAATAACTGATAAGCGTGACCGCGCCGATGACGCTCGTGATGAGATTCACCGCCAGCGCGAGGTAAATCAAACCCGCCGTCGCGCACACCCCGCCGAAAATCATCACCGTCGCCGGTTCCAGATGGCCGGCCGGCAGCGGACGATTTTGTGTGCGGCGCATTTTTGCGTCGTATTCGCGTTCGAGCAGTTGATTCAACGCTGACGCGCCCGCCGCGACCAGCGCCGTGCCCGCCAGGGCGTGAAACATCAGCGCGAAATTCATCGGGCCGTATCCGCCCATGTAAAATCCGACGAATGTTGTCAGCAGCACGAGCGTGGTCAGCCGCGCCTTGACCAAATCCACGAAGACTGCCGTCCGACTTTTTTCCGCAACGACTGTCGCGCTTAAAACTTCCGCCGTGGCCTTCATCTCATTTGTTTGCGGTCACTGCCGGTTGCGCGCCAATGGTAGCGGTGCCCGGTGAGCGCCGGTCTTCCGTTCGGCGGTCATAGACCGCCGCTACAGATTCCCGAAAGGCAATCGCGCACCACAACGCACCCACGGCGAGCAAAAGCGCGCCGACCAGCACGTGAGCCGTCGCCACGTCGGCGGCCTTGTTCGTCCAAATCGTCGCCGCCCCGAGCGCAACCTGTGAAAAAATCAGCGCCAGCCAGAACCAGGAAAGTCGGACCGCCGCCTTTGACTCGTAGTCGCCGACGTGAGTCGGCGGAGCAATCGCCCGTTCCGCCGATTGACATCGGCGGCTACAAAACGCCACTGCGCCAACTCCAATCAAAATCAGTACCGCGACAACGCGATGCGCCATTTGCAATTCGATTTGAAAAGCGGTGATGGGATTCTCGGCGTTGATGGATACCCGCTGCGCGTTGTAGCGCGCGATGGCATCGGCGCCCGTGTCCGGCCAGAGCTTGCCGTGGGCGAGCGGGAAGTCGGAAATCGCCAGCCCGGCGTGCTGGTGCCGCATGGCGGCGGCGATGATCAACTGGACGAAAATCAGCAGCGTGGTCGCCAGCACGAGCCAGCGGAGATTTTGCATGGTAGGGCCGCGTTGCTGCGCGGCCTCGTTCTGGAAATTTGGGACGCGCAGCAGCGCGTCCCTACCAATATTTTGCCACCACCGGCTGGTGAACAGCGCGAGCGCGCAGGTCAGCACGAAAAACAGTTGCGCAATCGTCGCGTGATAAATGCCCAGCGAATCCATGTGCAAGGTCACGCGCAATCCGCCGAGCACGCCCTGCGCCACGACGAGGAGAAACGCGGCCACGCCGAGCCAGTGCATCCATTGGCGCGAATCCTTGAGCCAGAGCCAGACGGCGAGAATCGTTGTCATCAGGCCGACGAGTGAAGCGAGCAGCCGGTGGGTGTGTTCGTAAAAAATGCCGCCGATCCATTTCGAAGCCGGAAACAAAAACATGTTGTCGCCGTAGGTGTTCGGCCAGTCGGGCACGGACATGCCGGCCTCATGGCTCGTGACCAGGCCGCCCAGTCCGAGCAGTAAAAAGGTGAAGAACGCCGTCAGCACGGCGAACCAAAAAAGCCACGGATTCATTCTGGTTGTTGCGTTTGTGTTCATGCCAAAAATCAAACCACCCCGACACGTTGTGTCGGGGTCGTGCCAATTGCAAAAATTATTTCACCTCAAATGTAAAATTGACCGTCGCGTCGCTGTCCTTGACTTCCACGTCCTGCGTCTGGGTACCAAGCTTGCGGTGCGCGGCTTCCACGGTGTATTTGCCGGGCGGCACATTCTTGATGACGAACTTGCCGTCCTTGTCGCTGACGCAAAAGTAAGGGCTGTCAAACACGCTGACCCACGCGAACATCCACGGATGCACATCGCACTTGAAACGCAGAAACATTTCCGGCTGTGCGAACGTGTAGGTCAAATCCACGGCACCGGGCGCCTGCCCATGGTTGGTTTCGGGATTGCCCGGCACGGCCGGCGTCGCGTGAACATTGTGGACACAGGGATCAGAATTTTTGACGACGAGTTTTTGACCCGTCTGAACCGCCAAAATCGTGGGCGTGTAAAGGCAACCCTTTTGGTCGAGCACGGCGGGCGGCGCGCTCGCGCCGGTGGATTTGCCAGTGACGCCTTTCAAGGAAACGATCACGTCGGCCAATTCGCCTTTCGCGCCGACCACGTAAAAATGCGTCGTGGGCGCGGTGGTGTGCATCTTGCCGCAATCCGGGTTTTCCATGAGCGGCGTGATTTCCTTTTCCGCCGGCGGCGTGCTCTTGAGCGTGATGACGCCAACGATGTCTGTTCCGCAGGCGATTTGCCCGGCGCTGAAAAGCCCAATGGCCAGAAGCGAAACAGCCCTTTTTAACCCATGAATTAATTTCATAATAAAAACTAACATAAATAATTATAATGCCTGCGAATGGGCATGGCAAGTCGTTTGCAAAACTTTTTCAGGACTTGCTGCGCAGCATCCGAAAAATTGCGATGCCAAGGAAAAGTCCGGCCTGGCCGAGCAGGCAACCCCGCCAGCCCCAACGAAATACGAATAAAGTCATCACGGAAATCACCACCGACAAGCCAGTCCACACCAAACTGGATTCATTTTCGAACTCAGCCGCGCGATGAAAGAAAATCGCGCATGCCACTATTATCAAGATCGGTAAATATGGCATCGCCCGGCGTTTGATTGCGGTGTTCTAGCTCTGCAAACTTTTCAAAACGCGCGCCATCGCCAGCGCGGTCTGCGCCGCTTCCGTGCCGCGATTGTGCTTTGGGTTGAGGCAGCGGACACGTGCTTGCGCTTCATTTTCCAAAAGCAGCACTTCGTAAATGACGGGAATTTCGTGCGCGAGCTGGATTTCCATCAGGGCGCGGTTCACCGCTTCGCCGATGTGCGCGGCGTGAACCGTCTGACCGCGCAAAATCACGCCGAGACAGATGATGGCCGAGAGCGGCGGCGAAGTTGTCCGCGCGAGGCGTTTAACCACGACAGGAATTTCATACGCGCCCGGCACGCGGACGATTTGGATGCGCGATACATCGGCGCGCCACAACTCCGCCTTGGCCGCCCGCAACATCGCGTCCACGTAACGCGCGTTGTAGCGCGACGCGACAATGGCGAACGAGCCGCCGCGGGACTGATTTTTTTTGGGCTGAATCTTGCGAAGCATCGCGGAGAATTAAACCACGAACCTGTCCTCCATAGCAATACTGCGAAGGATGGATGAACGCGAATGAGCGCAACTTGGCACTGCCGCCGACTCCCTCTCCCCGCCCGAGCGGGGAGAGGGCCGGGGCGAGGGGATTTGAGCTTGAATAATCGGCCTCCTCACCCCGCCCCTCTCCTCCTTTGGGGGAGGAGAGGGAGAAAAAATGGCGGCAGTGTCAAGTTGCGCCCGGCGCGAATGAACACGAAGAATTTTGCATTCGGGAAATCCCTTTAATCCGTGTCACTTTGGCAAATTCGCCGCCGACTGCGGATTGCCGCTGATGGCCGCGCGCGCTTCCTTCACCTGGTCGGCGGAAACCGCGCCGTTTTTGTTGCCCCACGTTTCCCGGATATAGGTCAGCACGCCGGCGAGATCGGCGTCCGACAGCGTCGCGCCCATCGGCGCCATGGACAGGTTCCAATCGCGACCTTTGACCTGAATCGGGCCGTTGAGACCGGCCAGCGGAATGCGTGCAAGCGACGTAATATCCTTGGCGACCCATTCGGAACCGGCCAGGGGCGGTGCTTGGGCGGGTTTGCCGAGGCCGTCGCTGCCATGGCACAGGCCGCAATAAGTTTCATAGACCGCCTTGCCATGCGCCAGCATCGAGGCCTCGCCGGATTTGGGCTGATACGAGGCCAATTCGTCGGCGGACGTGTAAGGCGCGTAAACCTGTTTGTCGAACCAGCCGCTGTGATGATCGAAATACACCGCGCCGAGAAACAACAGCAGGAGTGTCAGCAGGATGATCCAAATTGGCACGGTCGAACGCGATGCCGTCGGCCCGGCATCGGGCGGTTGGGAAATGTTGGATTTCAATTCGTCACTCATGGGTCAACCGGCTGTGGGATTATGGCCAAGGGGCCGCTGCGGACGCGAGCCGTTTTTCAACGTGGCGGCGACGAAGGTGGAGGAGTCTTCATTCGTTCGAACTCTTGGTATCTGAACTTTTGAAGCATCGCGGAGGATTAAACCACAAATGGAGATGATTGAACATGAAAAATTTGAAATGGGCACCGTACCGAAGCGGTTGGGTAATACCGCCGCCGAAACCCGGCCGCCGGCGGTTAAAAACCCAGATTTTCCCCTTTGGGTTTCAAGCTGAAGAGATAAGCGTCCAGGTCGTCCAGCTCGGAATCCTTGATGATGCCGGCCCAGGCAGACATGTAGAGCGGGGGCGGCGGACGTTTCGCGTCGAGCGCCGGGATTTCGCGCTGGCCTTTGAGGATGCGCATTTTCAGTTCGTCTTTGGTGTAGCCGTCGGCCACGTAGATCAGACCGGGCACTTGCTCGGCGGTCTTGGCGTTGGGATTGGGTACGCCGCCTTTGGCGTCGGCACCGTGACAGCCGGCACAACCGTATTTGCGGAAGACTTCCCGTCCACGCTCAGCCGGGCTCATCAGCGACGGAAGGCTTAACGCCACTTTCTGATCGCGCAAGTGCAGAAGGAAGTCCGTCAGTGCGCGAGCTTCGGTCTCGGTAAAACCAAACCCCGGCATGACCGTGCCAGGACTGACGGTCTGCGGATCACGGAAGTGCTGGATCATCCACTCGGGCGGGCGCCGCAGGCCGACGTCGTCCAGCGCCGGGCCGACCTTGCCGCCTTTGTCGCCGATGGAGTGGCAACCGATGCAGCCTTTCTGCTGAAACAATCGCTGTCCCTCACTGGCGCTGGGGATGACTTTCATGGAGGCGTAGTAGCCGGGCGCCGACTCGCCGGTCTGGCTGAGCATGAAAAGGATGATCGCTTCAAGATTTGTCTCGGAAAATTTTTGCGGCGGCATCGCGGAGCCGGGCGTGACGGATGCGGGTGCGAGGAAGTGTTTCTTCAGCCATTCCGGCGAACGGCGCGCACCGACCTTGTCGAGTTCCGGTCCAATCACACCACCGGCGCCATTGAGTTTGTGGCAGCCGCGGCAACCGCTGTCCTCGAACACCTGCTGGCCGCGGGCCAATTCAGGCGCGGCGGGATTGTCGGCGGCCTCGTGGCATTGACCGCAGGAGGCCTGGATGTATTGCAGCGGCAACATCGGATGATCCCAGTGCGGCACGTCGCCGTGCGCGTCGGTGGTGGTCGTGGCGCGGCCCTGGCCGCGATGGCAGATGGTGCAGCCGAATCGCTCGAACGGGTGTTGCTCGTGAAACGGATGGTAGGCGAGTGGTTGCGGGTAGCCGCCGTAGGTCGGGTCTTCCACGGCGAGATGGCACGTGGTGCAGCGGTCCACGCGATTGAGGTCGGACAGGAGGATCTGACGGATTTGCACCGGCGTGCTTTCGGCCAGCGCCCGCTGTTGCGGCGTCGAGGCACGGCGGATTTCCTCCTGGATGAATTTGCGTTGATAATCCTTCCACCCCCGATACTCGTCCCGGTAATAACCGATGACGACCAGAACGCCAACCAGGAGACCAAGCACGGTGAACCAGCCGTAGAATCTGCGGACGGAGAGGTCGTTCATGTCAGTGGCCCTCCGTGATCGCCGGCGGTTGCTTCCACGGCACTACCCAGCCCCAGTTCGGGCCGCGGAACGACGTGCCGATAATCGTCAGCACGACGGCGATGACAAGGCAAACGCTGAAGATCGTGTTGGCGACCACGCGTTCGCGGGCAAACCAGCGGCCGACGCCTTTGCGCTGGCGATCCATGTAGGGCAACAGCATCAGCGCCGTCACGAGCAAACCGGGCACCACCACACCGCCCCAGAACGCCGAGTAGCTGACCAGTTCCTGCAGGCCGAGGAAATACCACGGCGCTTTCGCCGGATTCGGCGGATGAATCGGGTTGGCGAGTTCTTCCAGCGGCGCGTTCCAGAAAATCGCCAGGAACAGCACCACCGCCGTTACCAGCAGGAACAGCAGCAGCTCGCGGAAAACCAGGTGCGGCCACGCGAACACTTCGTCTTCCGGGTTCTTGCCGACTTGCGGCGTCGTGCCGCGCGCCAGTTCCATCAGGCCGTAGGTCTTGTTCGTCGGCAATTGCTTGAGTTCGATCTGCTGGACGATGTCACCCGGTTCGTCGGGACGCGACAACCCGCCATCCTTGCGCACGCGCCAGAGGTGGACCGCCACCATTAAAAGCGCCGCGGTCGGCAGCACAATCACGTGCAGCGCGTAGAATCTTGTCAGCGCTTCCTGCCCAACCACGTTCCCGCCAAGCAGCAGATATTTCAGCTTGGGACCGATGACCGGCGCGTAACCGGCGATGTTTGTGCCGACGGTGATCGCCCAGAACGCGAGTTGGTCCCACGGCAGCAGATAACCGGTGAAGCTCAACCCCAGGGTCAGCAGAAAAAGTCCGACGCCGATCACCCAGTTGAACTCGCGCGGGCGTTTGTAGGCGCCGGTGTAAAACACGCGGCACATGTGCAGCAACACGAACAGCACCATCAGGTGCCCCGCCCAGCGGTGCATGTTGCGGATGACCAGGCCGGCGGAGACGACATACTGCAAATCCTTCATTATGTCGTACGCCTTCTCGGTGCTGGGCACGTAGTAGAACATCAGCAGCACGCCCGTGCCGGTCAGGATCAGGAACAGATACAGTAAAATCAGTCCCAGCCCGAGCGAGTAGGAGGCGCGCAGCGAATGGCGATGGACCTTCACCGGCTGCACGTGCAACAGAAAGCTGGAGACCATCACCTGCGACCGCTCCAAGTTGCTCTCCGGCAGGCCAATCCGGAAGATCGAGCGGCCGACGCGCGTGCGCGTGAACCATTGCCAGATTCGTTTGGGCAAAGGCGCGTTCACAAAACGAGGTATTTGTCCGCAGCAACGCGCTGGTTTTTGTCCACCAACAGCCGGTTGTCCTTGCTCAGCGTCACCTGAAACCACTCCAACCCGCGCGGGGCCGGGCCGCTTTTGACGGCACCCTGCTCGTCAAACACGCTGCCGTGGCACGGGCAATGGTAGCCGTGATCAGCGCGGTTGACCGTGCAGCCGAGGTGTGTGCAGATTGCCGACAGACAGCGGAACGTGTTGCCCTGGCGCACGAGAAAGATCCGCTCGTCTTCCATGAACGTCACGGAACCGTCGGGGTAATCATCCGGCTTGCCAGCCTTGAATCGCAGGCTCGGCTCGAACAGCACGTTCGGCACGAGAAAGCGCACGGTTCCCGCCGCCGCCGCCGCCACCGCGAATGAACCTGCCAGCCAACCCAGGGTCAGTTGGAAAAAACCGCGTCGTGAAACTTCGTTTTTGTTATCCGGAGTGGAGTGATTCATGTCAGGCGGGCACCAGTTCTACGCGTTCCATTGTGATCGCACCGGTGGGGCAGCGAGCGGCGCAAAGGCCGCAGCGGATGCAGCGGGTCTCGTCCTTGATGATCGCGCCCTGCTCGCCGCGCGCGGGCACGCGCCCGTAACGCGCGAGGAACGCGCCCTGCAACTTTTCATCGCCGCGCAGGTCGGCGGCGTCCACCAGCCGCAGGCAGTATTCGGGGCAGACATCGGCGCAACCGCCACAGAGAATGCATTCGTCGCCGTCAAACACCGGGCCGACGTGACACTTCAGGCAGCGATCCGCCTGCCTCCGCGCATCGGGTTCGGGATAATCTTTTTCCACTTCGGCAATCCCGATGCGCCGATCCAGCGGCAGCGTCGGCGGCGGACGGCGAACGAACTTCTCGTAATCGGGCTTCATCCGATACTGGAGCGTGTTGTAAATCGTTACGCGCGCCTGGCGCGGCTCGGCGGGCACGCGGCCCGTGAGGAATTTCGCGATGGAATTCGCCGCCTTCTTGCCTTCGGCGACGGCGGTGATGATAATCCGCGGCCCGAACGCCACGTCACCGCCCGCGAACACATCGGGACGCGACGTGGCCATCGTCGCCGGATCGGTTTGCAACGCTCCGCGCGGCGTCACCTTCAAATTATCCTCGGGACGAATCCAAGCAAGGTCTGCCGACTGGCCGATGGCGAGAACGACGGTGTCGCAATCCACCATCTCCTCGCTGCCTTCGATGAACACAGGGCTGAACCGGCGGTTCTCGTCGAACACGCGGCTGGCCTTGATCAGTTCGATGCCGGAGACTTTCCCATCACTCCCGACGATGCGTTTTGGCCCGAAGCGCGTGTGGAGCCGAATGCCTTCCTTTTCCGCCTCCTCGATCTCTTCGCGCGCGGCGGGGATTTCATCGAGGCTCTCGAGACAATACATGTGAACTTCGGGCACGCCCTTGCGGATGGCTTCCCGCGCCACATCCAACGCGAGGCGCACCTCGTCGGGCGCTTCCGGTTCGCGCGCGGTCAACTGCTCCAGCACCGCCGCGGCCTGGTGCAACGCCTCACGCAATTCCGCCTCGCTCATCCCCGCAAACTTTTCCGTCTGGCGGACGACCGAGCGCGCCACGTCGAAAGCGACGTTGCCGCCACCGATGACGACCACTTTGCGGCCGAGCGTTACGCGATAGCCCAGGTTGACGTTCAGCAGAAAATCAATCGCCCGCAGCACGCCGTCGAGTTGCACCCCCTCGATGGACAGCTCGCGGCTTTTGTGCGCGCCGATGCCGAGAAAGATCGCTTCGTAACCCTGTTGTTTCAGATCTGAAAATGCAAAGTCCTTGCCCAGCCGGGTGTTCAGACGAATCTCCACGCCGAGCGATTCGATGGCCGCGATTTCCGCCCGGATGATCTCGCGCGGCAGCCGGTATTCGGGCACGCCGAGCACCAACATTCCACCCGCCAGATTGTGCGCCTCGAAAACTGTCGGAGAGAATCCCATCAACGCCAGTTCGTGCGCGCAGGACAGACCCGCCGGACCAGCCCCAACGATGGCAACTTTGCGTCCGCCGCCGATGCGTTCGCGGCGCGGGTCTCGCAGTTCGGGATAGACGCGTCCAAGGTCGAAGTTGTCCGACTCGACGCCGAATTTTTCACAGACGAACCGTTTCAACGCGCGGATGGAAACCGCCGCGTCGAGCGCGCCGCGCCGGCATTTCGCCTCGCACGGCGCGGCGCAAACGCGGCCGCAGATGGAGGCGAACGGATTCGGCAGGCGGGCGATGATGTAGGCGTCCTCGTAACGTCCCTCGGCGATGGCTTGCACATAGCCGCCGGAGTCCGTGCGGACCGGACAGCCCTCGCGACAGAGGACTTGCCGCGTGAAATAATTCACGTCCGGCAGTTCGACTGGATAGGTTGGAGGCATGCCAGTTTCAGTCGAGCGTTACTTCTTATCGTACTTGTCGTGGACTTCCTTGATCTTGGTTTCCGCTGTGGCCTTATCTTCGGGCGTTGCCTTCGCGAGTTTCTCGTCCAGCATCGCTTTCTTGCGGACGCTGGAATCGTACGTAAGGAACTCGTAGATTTTTTTGCCGTCGGCGCTGCTGATACCGGAGCCGGGCTTGTGCATCATCCGTTTGATGTAGCGCGACCACTCGTCGGGCAACGCGTAGTCGGAGTTGATCGGGCGGCTCAACTTGTGGCACTGGGAGCATTTCTGGCTGAAGGTTTCGTAGTTGTCCTTGATGCCATCCGGGTATTGGGAGACATCAATCGTCGCCGGACCTTTTTCAAACCGATCGACTCGCGCCTTGGTTTCAGGGTCGAGTTGATCTTCGGCGCGCGCCATACCCGTCGCGGTCAGGATGAGCGCCGCCACAGCGAGGAGGACAGTGGTGAATTTAGAATTCATTGTCATAAGTTGGTATTTTCTTTTGTTTAGAATCCGTAGGAGAGCTGGACTACAAACTCATTGGACGGCAGCGCCGCAGGACCGCGGCTGTGCAGCCATTCATAGTCACCTTCGAACAGCAACGTGTTCGTGAGATAATAAACAAAACCTGCCGTGACGCGGTCCGTTTTCGTTCCCAGACCGTCGTTCATTACGTCATAACGGCTGACCAGTTCAATATCGTTCACGACGGGCAGATCCAAATTTAGTCCCGCCAGTTTGTAACCCGCTTGAACCCACCCGCCATTCGGATGCATGGTGCCCATGTCGTCGGTTTGCACCCAGGTATTGATATACTCGCCCTTCACTTCAAAGTAAGGACTGATATGCACGGCGGCATCAAGGACCGCCGCCGACCACCGTCGTTTCCCGGCGTTGTCCCAAACACCCGACTGACCCGAAACACCAAGCTCGACATCATAATGAGCTTTCCACGGGAAAAACCATCCGATGCGGCCACCGCCGCTGGGGTCGCTGTGGAGATTCGGCGTGTCACCAACATTCCCGCCCAAATCCAACAGGCCAGAATTGCCTGTTCCATCCGTTGACGACGGTCCATTGGCGCCATAAACAGAATAGGTGACCATCTGGCCTGACTGTCCGACCGGCACAGCGCCCCGCAACTGGGCACCGACACCACTGCCCGGCAGGAGATCGCGTGACAACGGGTCATCGGGTATCTTATTGAGCCAGCCCGCCGCCCGCTCAGAATAAGTGCCCAAGGGCAGAACCATGTCCCCGGCCACAATCATCACGTAATCGTTGAGCAGGTAATCCAACTGGGCGAAACTCAAACTCACCACGGTCGAGCTGCCGCCATTGGGATTGCCACTCGAATCTGTATTATTTTGCAGCGTGACATCAAAACCGGCTTCAAACAGGATGTTGTCGTTCGCCCGAAGCAGGAAGATCGGCGCAAAATCAGCCAATACAAAGGCGCTGTGCTGTCCTTGGGACTTTCCGAATTGAACTTCCGCGTCGCCCACCATTGTGAAATTGTGCAACGCGCTCATCGCCCCGCTGGGGACCGGATGAACCGGTTGAATTTTGGCCGCCGCCTCGGCTTTCTGCTCCGCATTGGTGGCCAGCGTCTGGGTTTCGCCCAGCCGCTGCTCCAGCTGTTGGATGGTCTGCTGATCCTGTTGGTGCGTCTGCTGGTCCTGTTCGTGCAATTTTTCCAACTGGCCAATCCTTTGGTCCTGCTGGCCGATCCTTTGGTCCTGATTGGTGACCGCGCTTTTCAACGCATTGAAATCCTCATCGCTGATCATCGCCGCCGCGTGTGGAGTCAACGCCACACCCAACACGCAAGCTGCCGCCGCCGCACTTAGAATTAGGGAAGGTATTTTCATGGGTAAATTCCTTTTTTAGTTTCCACTGTCCTCCTGGAGATACTTCAGGACTTCCTTGGCCTGCGTCGCGGGAAGATTGGCCCGCACCCGCATGTGCAGCATCAGGGTTTTCCATTGGGCCGACGTGAACTCGGTGGCATACCGCTCCGGATGGCAGCGGTTGCAATTGATGGCGTACAACTCGGCGCCGGTGAGTTTTTTGGGCCCCGCCTTCTGGTTCGCTATATTCTTTTCCGGTTCGGCGTGGGCCGGCGTCAGGCCAAGTCCGAGCAGGCACGCGCCAACCAGCCCCGATAAACACCATAATATTATTTTTTGTATTTTCATAACTTGTAAGTGCCTTACTTATTTTGGTTATTCCATCGCAATAATCAGCCTGCCTATATCAATCCGCTGGGCTGAATGTGCTCCGCTTTTTTTGGCATTTCAATGCCTTTTTTTGTCGGCGGGAATTCTGGTTGCTTGTCCCGGCAAGGGAAGGCAACCGTGAAAAATACTTGCCGCAGCGGACAATGAAACTAAAACGGGCGGATTGAATCCGCCGAAACTGTTCATCCCACCGTGGATCGGCGTGTTGGCAAATGACGGCGAATCAACCGTGATGGTCGTGTGCGGGAGAGTTTTTGCTTCGAGCCAAAATTTTACTGACATCCAGGGTGGGACGAACCGAAGTCAAATTTGTTCCGGGCAAATTCGACCGGAACAATCTGCGAATTCCGCGAAATCTGCGGTTCAAAGCAAATGCCCCATTTTCTCGCGTTTCGCCTTCATTTCAAATGGCGTTCATTGTGCGGATTGGGTTTCACGCGGATCGGCACTTGCTCGACGGTTTCAAGCTGTCGCTTCGGAGAATTCATATACCGGCGTCTCGATGACGCGCGTGGGTTTGAGACGTGCGCGGACGATGGCTTGAATTTTTGTCACAATTTCAGGACTGAAAAGTTGCTCGCCCGTCTCACGGCACACGCGCGCCGGAACGTGTTCGATGATGACGAAACGCCCGCCGATCTCCTGCGTGTAGGTCACGAGGCGTTCTTCAAAAGTTTCGTTCCACTCCTGCGTTTTCATAATCTTTGTTTGAATGTTTTGTCCCATTCCGCCGGGCCTGGGTCATAGGCCGTGACGACTCTGACGAGCGGACGGCTCGGATGCGTGCATTGAACGTGCAACACGCGACCACTCTTCGCCGTCCCGCAAACCAGACAACTTGACCCGTATTTGTCATCAGGATAATCCTCAATGACTTCTCCCGCCAGCACAGTTTGCGCGATTTCCTCCGGCGTGATGTTGCGCTCAACCATTTGCCGGACGGCATGAAGCGAATACTCCACCTGCCCGCGCGAAATTTTCCGTCGAAGCTGGTCAATCATTCGTTAATTGATTCGTGTCCATTCGTGGTCAAAGCAAATGCCCCATCTTCTGCCGCTTCGTTTTCAGGTACCGTTCATTGTACGGATTGGGTTTCACGCGAATCGGCACCTGCTCGACGATTTTCAGTCCGTAGCCCTCCAGCCCGACGAGTTTTTTGGGGTTGTTCGTCAGCAAACGGATGGTCTTGAGGCCGAGGTCAACGAGGATTTGCGCGCCGAGACCGTATTCGCGCAAATCCATTTCGTAGCCGAGTTTTTGGTTGGCTTCGACGGTGTCGTAGCCCTGCTCCTGCAATTTGTAAGCCTTGATCTTCGGCGCGAGGCCGATGCCGCGGCCTTCCTGCCGCATATAGACAATCACGCCGCAACCGGCCCCGGCAACCTGCCGCATGGCCTGATGCAGTTGCGAGCCGCAATCGCACCGGCGCGAGCCGAACACGTCGCCGGTCAGGCATTCGCTGTGGACGCGCACGAGAACTTTTTCCCGCCCGGCCACGTCGCCGTGCACCAGCGCAAGGTGATGCTGGCCGTCCAGTTTCGAGCGATACAAATGCAAATCGAAATCACCGTAGTCGGTCGGTAATTTCACAGTTTCGACGCGCTCGACCAGTTTCTCCCGCGTGCGCCGGTGTTCGATCAGGTCGGCGATGGTGCAGATTTTCAGGCGATGTTTTTTGGCGAACTTCAGCAACTGCGGCAGGCGCGCCATCGTGCCGTCGTCGTTCATGATTTCGCAAAGGAGGCCGACGGGCCGGCAGGCCGCGAGTGTGGCCAGGTCCACCGCCGCCTCGGTGTGGCCGGCGCGCTGGAGGACGCCGCCCGGACGCGCGCGCAACGGAAACACGTGGCCTGGCTGCACGAGGTCGTCCGGTGCCGACTTAGGTTCGGCCATGATTTTGATGGTGCGCGCCCGGTCCGCCGCGCTGATGCCGGTGGTGATGCCGCGCGCGGCGTCCACACTCACGTGAAAATCAGTGCGAAAGCTCTCGCGGTTTTGCTGCACCATGCGGTCAATGCCAAGCTGGTGGAGCCGTTCGGCGGCCGTCGGCACGCAAATGAGTCCGCGCCCGAATTTCGCCATGAAATTGACCGCCGCGGGCGTCACGAATTGCGCCGCCATGATCAAATCGCCCTCGTTCTCGCGGTCGGCATCATCCACGACGATGACTATTTTGCCTTTGCGGACGTCGGCGACGACGGATTCAATGCTGTCGAAAGTTTTTTTCATCGGCGAAAATAGCATAGCCGTCCGCCGTTCAAACGCCAGACGCAAAACAAATCGGCTTGGTCCAGGTGCGTTGCCAGTGCCACCATTCTTCTGCTTCCTGGGAGCGCCGGCGTCCCGCCGGCTCGTTGCCTGACGACGACCCACCCGCCGGCGGGACGCCAGCGCTCCCAGAAGCCACGCTCCGTTTCAGAGTCCGTTCTTTTCGGCAACACGCCTCCAAGTTGCGCTCGGTCCGGGTGCGCTGATTTTTGCTGACACGACACCAAAAGCCGGCTTACGATTTGCCGAGTTTCATTGGAAACGTTTTTCCAATCAGTGGCGACGGTAAGATTTAGCAACCGAACGACCGACAAATTTCAATGTCATCGGACAAACTGGGCAGCAAGGGGTGTGGTGGACTTTCGGGCGGAAACCCCTTGAGTCTGCTTCAGGAATGTTTCGCCTGCGGCGTGATCGTGGTGGGCGCGCGCAAACGCATCGTCGCCTGCACCGCCGAAGCCGCCGAACATCTGCACCGGGACGCGGCGAAGTTGCTGAACGCGCCATTGAGTTCGTTGCCCGCGCCGCTGGCCAAACTGATTCAGGAAACCGCCCGGAGCGGCAAGGCGATTTTGAACCGCGAAATTCCTTTGGGCCATGCCACGGCATTGCGCGCGAGCATTTTACCCGTGACAACGCACGAGTCCCTGGAAATTGTCGTCGTTTTGAACAGCCTGACTTCCACGCCGGTTTTTGAGCAGAACCTCAGACGGCTCGACCGGCTGGCCAGCCTCGGCACGCTTTCGGCGAGCATGGCGCACGAAATCAAAAACGGCATGGTCGCCATCAAGACGTTCGTTGACCTGCTGGCGCAGAAAGGCCAGGACACGGAACTCACCGAGGTCGTCGGGCGCGAACTGGAGCGCATCAACGCGCTCGCGACGCAGATGCTGCGGTTTGCCGCGCCGAACCGCGCGGCGTTCACGACCGTGCGCATCCACGACGTGCTCGATCATTCGCTGCGCCTGATGCAGCATCAAATCAGCGGAAAATTAATTTCACTGCAGCGGCATTATAAAGCCGATCCCGACACCGTGCGCGGCGACGACGCGCAATTGCAGCAGGTGTTCATGAATCTTCTGCTCAACGCGCTTGAAGCGATGGGCACCAACGGCGTGTTGACCGTCGGCACGGAAATGATGAAGGGCGAACGCAGCGAGCGGCAATTGCGGATCAACATTCAAGACACCGGCGTGGGCATCGCGCCGGAAAATCTGGGACGACTGTTCGAGCCGTTTTTCACGACCAAAATAAATGGCACGGGACTGGGATTGGCCATCAGCCAGCGCATCGCGCTGGAACATCACGGCTCGATTCGCGTGCAAAGCGAACCCGGCAAAGGCTCGACGTTCAGCCTGTCGCTGCCGGCGTTCACGGCGGCGTGACTGGCGGGCAAAATGCAGCCGCAAGCTTCAGCTTGAACCCCGAACACGACTTGAAGATCATATCTGCTCTTCCACGAACGGACGATTAAATTTTACTCCCCGACGAGGTGATAAGGCCGGACGCTGTCGTCGCCGACGTGAGTTTTCGGCATGGCCTTGAGCGAGAAGGTGAAGGCGACGGTGAAATCTTTGGGGCCATGGCCGTTGTCAATCAAACGGAAAGTCAGCGCGCCGGTCCAACTCCGCATGTCGCGGTAGAGCGTGTAAAGTTGTTCCTGCAAGCGGCCGTTCCTGGCGTTGAAGTAGTGTGCGGTGCGCGCGCCCCAGTTGTCATTCAGCCGGTAAAACATGGTGCTGGTGATGAGATTGTTGCCGTTGCCCAAAAATCCGTTGCGCGCATACCAGTGGCCGATGCCCCAACTCCACTTTTCGTTGGGCTCGAGCGTGAGCTGGTGGAATGCCATGTTCAAATCGCCGCCGTTGATGTCGTAGCGCAACTGGGATTGGAGCATGACCCACGTGCGCGGACGGAACGCCAGCTCGGAGTAAAGGTCGTTGAATGTGCTCTGGCCGGCGTTCGGTCTGAGCCGCCAGTCCAGCAGGACATTCCAGTTGAGCAAATTGTCGAGCTGGCCGTCGCGTTTGGTCTGGAGCGTGTTGCGCAGGCCGAAGCGGAGGACATTCTCGCTGTCAATGGAATCAATGTTGTTGTAGTCGGGAAATTGAACCGGCAGCAGCAGCGGGCTGGGCAGTTCGGAATCGAACTGCGGCAATTGCGCCGGCGGCGTGCTGGGCGCGGGCACGTAGGCGTAAGTCACCGCCGGCTCGATGATGTGGCGCAGACCGTCAACGGCCAGAAGTGAATTCGTCGCGCCGGCCCAAAGTTGCGAGGCTTTGAACGAAGTTTCGACGCCGGTGTTGAAGATTTTGCGCCAGGTTTCTTCGTTCGTGCCGCCCGGGCCACCTTCCTCGCTGTAATAGGTAAAGCGCCCGCCGACGCGCGGCGTGACATTCAGCCAGCCAAAAAACGTATGGGGCAGGAGCAGTTGATGATACGTATCGGCGCGGGTGGCGGAATAAGCCGGCGGACTGTTCGTGTTGGCAAACAAAGCATTCGTACCAGCAAAGAAACGCCGGTAATAGCCTGCCGAGCTCTCGCTCTCGTAGTAAACCGGCGTGTTAAAAATCTGCTGGCGAAAACCGGTGAGTTTCACATCGGGCAGACGTTCGACCTGGTCGAAGAAATCATTGACGCGCGGCATGGTTTCGACGTCGAGACTCCAGTTGTTCCAATACTTGTTGACCTCGATAAACGTGTTGGGCTGCGGATTATTGCGATAGTCGCCCTCGAAAAAATCATGCAGCACGAGCGGGTCGCTCTGGTAATTCACGAGTGCCTTCACGTTCAAATTTGTAGCCGGGGTCGCCTGGTAGCCGAAGTAAAAGCGCTGGCGGTTCTCAGGAATCGCCCCCAAATTCGCGAAGCTGTTCGTGCTTGCGCTGGTGTTCGGATTGCGGTCATGCAGGTAATAATACTTGAACTCCGCCTCGCCCCATTGACCGAGGTGCAGATTCAAGTCCGGCCCCGCGCCCACGCCCCGTTTCTCGCGATAGTCCAGATGAATCTTTCCGTCCACCCCATCGTTGAGATACCACGAATAAGTGCTCAGCAAAAACGGCCCGTAGGCGCTGCGGTAGCCGGGAAGAAAATTGAAATTGTTGGCGTGCTCGCCCAGATTGCGCCGGTAATACGGAAAGTAAAACGTCGGCACACCGTCCATGAACAGCACGGCATTCCACATTTCGATGTATTTCCCGGGGACAATGGTCACGCGGCTGGCGCGAACGCGAATCGCCGGGTCGCTCACGTCATCGGTCGTGACGAAAGCATGGCGCGCGGTGTAGGTTTTATTGCTCGTGTCGCCCTGCAATTGTTCGCCTTGCGCGAACACCGGCGGTTTGCCCGTGCGAAATTGTTCGCTCTGCATCTGGTGCGTTTTGAAATTGTAGCGGATGTGTTCGCCGGTCCAGATGAGATTGCCTTCCTCGATGCGCACGTGGCCGTCGGCCACCGCCTCGCCCGCCTGATAATCGAGCCTCGCGCTGTCCGCGGTGAGTGTCGCATTGCCGTATTGCACGAAGATGCCGTTCGTACCGGTCGCCGTGTTTCCCACGATGTCCACGCTGCCGACCGGCGCGCCGGGAATGATTTGATTGAGGGACTGCACCACCCAGGACGGCGGCTGCTGGGCCAGGGCAACCGACGAAAAAACCGCGAATAAAAGGGCGAGCAGAACAATGGCAGGCAATTTTCTCATCAGGCCCGGCCAATTAAACAGAACGCTTTCCGGCTGCCAAGTGGATTTGAACCCAAAGTGGGCTTCGTAGGAGACGACGTACTTGCCTCGCCATAGCCGGGCGAAGGCGGAAGGAGTCTCTGTATTCAAGAAGAAATGAGCCTTGTCACCCCGGCTCCTGCAAAAATTATTCTTTTGGCAAAAACACGAACGTCATGAAAATGTTCGAGCCGGTCAGCAGCGCAATGGGCAGCCAGCGGGAAGAGGTAAAATTCATGTGCAAAAAATGAATTCATTCGCAAACGGTGTCAAATGAGAATACTTGACACCAACCATTCCCAATTACACCGACACTGCGCCCATGCCCGCCGGACAAAGCGCGCTCTGGAAATACAAAGCCATCTATCGTCAAGGCGATGACCGCGTCGGCCAATGGAGCGATGTCGTCAGCCTGCCGGTGGCGGGAAGAGGCAGGGCTGCGTTGCTGCGCAGCCCAAATTATTTCAGGGCGGGCGCGGCTTGTCGCATCGAAGCAGAGCGGAGACGGACAGCACCGCCCTACCGTGAACCAGCGTATTTGATTGTAATTTAATTGAATGAAGTGTATATTTAATTGAATGAGGTGTATAAATGTTCTTTAAGAACCAAACGCCATCCAAGCGAGACAAACAAAATTCCGAATCCTTGATAAAAACTCACATTAAAAATCTATTCCTCCTGTCCGCGCTGATAGCCGGACTCGGGTTGATACCGGCTGGTCGGGTGACAGCGCAGACCTTCATGATCCTGCATAGTTTCACGTTACCCAACAATAATACCAACAGCGACGGAGCGATCCCGTTGGCCGGATTAATTTTATCGGGAAACACCATGTATGGGACGGCGAATGATGGCGGCAGTTCAAGTGCTGGCACGGGGTCTGCTGGCACGGTGTCAAAGCGAACACCGATGGCACGGGTTTTACAAATTTGCGTAGGTTACAAAGCGGCAGCTACTGCAACCAAAAACCATACAGAAGAAAGAAGAAACGAACATTGAACACAATCAAAAACTATCGAACGGCGGCGCGGCTTGTCCTCGCGGCGGCTATGGCTGGGAATTTGTTGGCCCTGCCACTGGCCAGCCAGGCGGCAACCTATTCTTACACTGACTTGAATCCCAGCGGATTTAAATCCTCTCGGGCCAACGGCAATTCCGGCAGTCAGCAAGTTGGATATGGATATAGTTCTGTAAGCGGATATTATGAGCACGCCCTCCTGTGGTCCGGCACGGCCAGCAGCGCCGTGGACCTGAATCCCAGCGGATTTACATCCTCTCAGGCCAACGGCAATTCCGGCAGTCAGCAAGTTGGAAATGGCTATAATTCTTCAAACGCAATCGATGGTCACGCCCTCCTGTGGTCCGGCACGGCCAGCAGCGCCGTGGACCTGAATCCCAGCGGATTTACATCCTCTCAGGCCAACGGCAATTCCGGCACTCAACAAGTTGGAAATGGTTCTGGTTCTGCAACCGGAAACAATAATCACGCCTTCCTGTGGTCAGGCACTGCCGACAGCGTCGTGGACCTGAATCCCAGCGGATTTACACAGTCTTACGGTTTCGGCGTTGCCGGCGGTCAGCAAGTTGGAACTGGATATCTTGCAAACGAAAACCTTCCCATCGCCCTCCTGTGGTTCGGCACGGCCGGCAGCGTCGTGGACCTGAATCCCAACGATTTTACAACGTCTTCCGCTCAGCGCAATTCCGGCAGTCAGCAAGTTGGATATGGTTCTGGTTTTGCAACCGGAAACAATTATCACGCCCTCCTGTGGTCCGGCACGGCCGACAGCGTCGTGGACCTGAATCCCAGCGGATTTACCCAGTCTTACGGTTTCGGCATTTCCGGCAGTCAGCAAGTTGGATTTGGATCTGGTTCTGCAAGCGGAAATTATAAGCACGCCCTCCTGTGGTCCGGCACGGCCAGCAGCGTCGTGGACCTTGGCAGTCTCCTTTCGTCTGACTACAGCTCCTCTGTTGCCCTAGACATTGACGCAAATGGGAACGTTGTTGGATACGCAACCTATATTCTCACGGGTCAGGAACACGCAATCCTTTGGACTGTTGCTGTTGTTCCCCGACTGACCATCAGTCTGTCGAACCAAAAGGTGGTGCTCTCATGGCCAACAAATGCGTCTGGGTTCACTTTGCAATCCACCGCGAACCTGGTTTCACCGGCGGTCTGGACCACCGTTTTTCCGGGGCCGGTCATCGTCAACGGGCAGAACGCAGTGACCAATACCATCTCCGGCACACAGAAGTTTTACCGGTTAATCCAGTAATTGCCCAAAGAGGCGGCCTCTTAATTAAAATCGCACTGGAATGTTCTGCTTCGCCAAAAACCGTTTCACATCGCCGACGGTGTAAGTGCCAAAATGGAAAATGCTCGCGGCGAGGACGGCGTCGGCTTTGCCTTCGAGCAGCACCTCGGCCATGTGCTCCAAACTGCCCGCGCCGCCGCTCGCGACCACCGGCACGCCGACCGCTTCGCTGATGCGCCGCGTGATGACCAGGTCAAAGCCGGCCTTCGTGCCGTCGGCGTCAATGCTGTTCAAAACGATTTCGCCCGCGCCCAACGACACGGCGCGCCGGGCCCACTCGACGGCGTCCAGCCCAGTCGGTTTGCGGGCGCCGTGCGAAAAAACCCCCCATTTGTCCGACGCGATTTTTTTGGCATCAATCGAAACGACGATGCACTGGCTGCCGAATTTCTCCGCGCCTTCGCGGATGAGTTCGGGCCGGGCGAGCGCCGAGGAGTTGATGCTGATTTTGTCCGCTCCCGCGCGGAGCATGGTGAACATGTCGTCCACGCTGCGCAGCCCGCCGCCGACGGTGAGCGGCATGAAGCACTGATCGGCGGTGCGCTCGATGACATCCACCATCGTTGCCCGCCCGTGCGCGCTGGCGGTGATGTCGAAGAACACCATTTCGTCCGCGCCCTGCTCGTTGTAACGCAATGCGAGTTCGACCGGGTCGCCGACGTTGCGCAGTTCGCCCGCCTCGGCCTTGCCGAATTGGACGCCGCGCGTGACTTTGCCGTCATGCACGTCGAGGCACGGAATGACTCGTTTGGCCATCATCGCGCCCATTGAAACGCCGATGGCGGTGCAAATCAAATGAATCTCTCGACATCGGCGTGGAATTTTTATTGTCACACAACTTAAAAGCTCCTAATTTTGTCCCGGTTGGACGATTCGGTCCAAAAACAGGAAGACAGTTATGAAATCTCTTCGCTTCGTCTTGACGGCTTTGGCGGTGACAGCGGGGGTTTGGCTTTCCACCGGCTGCAATACCGACTACGGCAACACCAGCCCTTATCATCCCGGCCCGGTCGTGGGCAAAACCGTCGGCACCGCCGCCGGTGTCGTCGCTGGCAACGCCGTCGGCCTCGGCGTCGGAACCGTTGAGGGCGTCGCTCACGGCGTCGCCGCGCCGTTCGATCCCAGCTACCACATGGTGCGCTATTGGCGCACGGAAACCACGGCGGATGGCCGGACGATTCAGGTGCCGTATGACGTTTTGGTGGATAAATATGGCCGTCCGGTGAACATGCCCGCGCCGACGGGAAATCCCGCTCCGCCTCCGGTCACACCACCACCGCCGCCAACAACAACAAACGCCGCGACCAAATAATTTAATTCCCGAACCCTGAAAATTTTATGCGAACGTTCGCTCATCTTTTACTGGCCGCCGGTTTCCTGGCCGCCGGACAATTATTTGCCGCGGACGCACCGGCCACCGCCCCCCTCCGCAAGGTCGCCATCATCGTCGAAAACCGCGCCGGCGCGCAGCTCAACGACAAGGTTCCAGTGCTCGAAGATTTATTGAGCAGCCGCATCGCGGGCAAGCGTTATTCCGTCCTTTCGCGCGACGTGGTCACCCGCGCGTTGAAGGATTACTCGACGGGCACGCCGCCCAACGACCAGGCCACCGCGCTGGACCGTTCGCTGGAAAGCAGCACCACCGCGCTCCGGCTGGCGCAAAATATCGGCGCGGACTTCATTTTGATTCCGTCCATCACGACTTACGGCTCGGAGAAAAAAACCTACAACGGCACCGGCATCAGCACCG
>Ga0208079_1000006_pt1 | contig 135376 bp, 125 predicted proteins | sample NGESurdeep092012_5_FD_184474 | JGI IMG/M metagenome (GOLD analysis project Ga0208079, IMG submission 184474) | Arctic peat soil microbial communities from Barrow, Alaska - NGEE Surface sample 210-2 deep-092012 (SPAdes) | ecosystem: Environmental > Terrestrial > Soil > Wetlands > Peat ... | reverse complement strand
GTTTGACGCGGAATCCGGGGACTGGAAAGTCCCCAGAACCGGCAGACAGGAATGTCTGCCCCACATCCGAAGCGGAAATTGATTTGGGCAACACGCCCCGCGCACTGCTCCATCGAACGTAATAAGATTGGAGCACGGCTGTGTGCAAAAGCACTAGCCGCAGCATGTTGAAAGCTTTGCGCCATCAGGCGTATCATTCCAGCAGGTTGGTTTTGCGAGGCTGCTGCGGCTGGTCTTCGACACAGCCGCGCTCCGGGCAGTGTCAAGATGCACCCGTGGCTTCCTGAGCCGAAGTGCTTCCTGGAAGGGCATGGGAATTTAGTTTTGTTTTTCGATTATCTTCTTCAGCTGGCTCGCGTAATGATTCAAGTTATCAATCATGCCCTGCCGTTTCTCCGCCTTAAATGCGGACTGTCCCCAATCATTTATTGAAGCGAAAGAGATGCCGGTCCGACTCTTAAAACAAGCGGACTCGGCTTTGCTCAAGTTTAAATCCAGGGAAAAATAGATTTCATTTAACAGGTCAATTGACTCTATATCTTCTTCGTTTTTAAGACTTTTATTGTATTCAAATAAAGTCATCTTTTTTATCGCGAGGACACGATCTTCCAGCTGAACCAGATAAGCTCCCAACGAGCCCTTGATTTTTTGTTTTTGGCTGGCGGCTTCAACCGGTTTGTCTTTGTGTTCAGCAACCGTTTTCAAGCGCGCTTCCGCTTGTTGAATCTGGGAGGTGAGATTTTGTCTTTCTGCCTTATGTGCTTTTTGTTGCGCTTCATGGCTGCGGAACGGAAGCCAAAGAAAGCACCATCCCAAAAAAACGATGATTGCAGCTATTTCGCAACCGTCAGCAAATTTGGAATTGGCAATAAAACCTTTGATTGGGCTTTCAAAATTTACCAGCTTGCACAGCACGCAACCTGCCGCAAGCATAGCCGTGGCAATCAAGGCACTCATATCGAATCCTCCCTTTGTCGTTTCGAAGTTTTCGCACCAATAACGCCAGAATCGCTTGATTGCCGACATGAAGCTAAAGCATCCTTGAACTCATTAGATTCGTAAAGCTCCTTATACCATTTCCCGATAATAATCGGCACCTATTCCAGACGGTAGGGCCGCGCTGCGGCGCGGCCATCATACCCGGCGGCGCAGCTCCGATAGATCGCGAGCCGGCAGCGCCGCCCTACCCATGGCACCGATTGTCTCTGGGAATTGGTATTATTACCTGACCACCGTTATAACCATTGACTTTCCCTGTCAAAAACCTTAATTCCCTCCTATGAGTATATTATTAAACAGTCTATCGGTTCAACAATTACGCAAAGCAGCCACACTCAAAGAGAAAATCCAATCGCTGGAAAAAGAGTTTGGCCAGCTATTGGGTTCTTCAACCAACCCTGCCGCTCATGCAGTTCCGAAAAAGAAATGGAAGATGAGTAAAGCGGCCAGAGCCAAGATCAGTGCTGCTGCCAAAGCAAGATGGGCGAAACTGAAAGGGCCAAAGCCATCAGTGAAACCGGCCAGGAAAGCCAGACGGAAGATGAGTGCAGCGGCCAAAGCCAAACTCTCAGCCAAAATGAAAATGATTTGGGCCAGGAGAAAGGCCAAGAAGTCTAAATAACCGGCGGTCTTGGTAGCGTGCGAGTTTCCACCAAAGGAAACTCAAATTAAATCAAACCGGGTTGGCCGGAGCGTTCCGGCAAATGATCCGATAACCCGGTTCGAGGTCTGTCCTCGAATCGGATTTCTCGTCCCAATGGATGTCGGGCCGGACTTCAAGAGTTGCCGTGTGGCCACCATAGCCGGAAAATAAAACGTTCGGACGCAACTGGCGAGAGCATCGGTGGCGGCTTGCCGAGCCGAAGCCCGCAGCGACTGTTCTTGCTTCGCTGCATTTCAAGTCAAGCTGGCTTGCCGGGTCGAAGCTTGAAGCGTTTGTGTCAAGTGTGTGACCGGCGGCCCGCCTTTGCTATGCTTCCGCCTTCGTTTCACTTCCGTCTTCGCACTGCTTCGCCGAGACAAGTCGGCGCGACAAGTCGACGCGGCAGCCCCGAAAGCTTTCGGGGCTGGTTGCCGCTTGCGGGGTAGGGACGCCGCGTCGTTGGCGGAGACCAACGAGCTGGCCCCCGAAATGGCTAGGGTGAAGAAGCGGCTTCCAGATCGTGAAGCGTTGGTCCCATCACATCGCCGAGGCGGTTGCCCGTCGTGTATAAAACCACGCCAAAACCCGCCAGCACGGTCAGTAAAACGATGAACGCCCAAAAGTGACGCGCTTCAAAACGCTTCAACGAACGCGCGAAGGCGATCAACCCAAACAACGCGGTCACGACAATCACCGCATCCACGCTCGCCCGTTGCCAGTAACTGCCGCCCAGGTGCAGCCACATCCCGAACTCATCGAACGTGAGACCCATCGCCACGCCATATAACAATGCCGTGATTTCCGCCGTGCGACCGATGGGCCGGCGAAAAACGCTGTAACCACAAACCGCCGCCAGCAGAAAAATGCCGTAGTTCAAATGATGAACGTGGGTGCCGTGCAGGAAGAAATAAAGGTTCGGCATCTCACCGGCCATGATCAGGAACACCGCCACCCGCGACAGGACGAACGTCAAGATGAAGCCGAACAAGGCCCGGCGCGCCAGCCGGTGCGCCGTTTCCCGATGAATGGTGTGTTCAGTGTTCACGGGCACTCAATCCTCAATTGGCCCGTGTCTGTTTGTAATACCACTGGAGTTGTTCCGGCGAACTGCCTTCATCCACATTCTCCGTTGCCACTCGTTCGCCACCCCGGGCCGGCGGCAACACTTCCTTTAATTTCCATTCATTGTCCAGCCGTCCGAAGGTCCAGAATTCCACAAACGGCGTGACGTCCGCGTCCTGGCTGATCAGCAGATTGTTTCGGCGGACAGCCCTTTGGGCATGGGCGCTGATCCGGACGGTAAATTCGTCCTGCGAATTGTCCGAGAAATTCCGCACCAGAATCAACTCCGCCTTGCGGACACAGAGATTGCGGAACTCCAACCGCGTTCCTTGTCCTCCCAAACGCACGAGTTCCCCCTGCAAGTTGGTTGCCACGTCGGGGAATAATTCGACGGTCGGGATGGACGCGGGATCGCCCTTTTCACGTGCCAGCGTGACATCCAGAAAAACCTGCCGGGCGCGTTCCAGCATCGCCTGCCGATTCCAGAGCTTGTCCGTCTGGACCAGAAAATTCAGCAGGCGCTCGATCCGCGTGGCCTTGTCCAGCGTTTCCTTCTCCAGCCACGGCCCCGCCGGCCCTTCCTTGCCGGCGGTCTCATCATAAACCTGGTTTAATCCCGTGTCCGTGAACTGCTCGAAAAAGTTTTCCTCTTTCAACGCGTCGGACTCACGGGATTGTTCAATTTCCCGCAACCACCACGCGCCGCCCTGACGATGAAACGTCCAGAATTCCTGGAACCGTGCCGGTTCTTCGTCGCCGCGCAAAAACTCCTGTGTGCGATCGTTCACGTAATAGTCGCGGGCGGTGGCGGTGATGAGCGCCGTGAACTCGCGGTCGTTCTCCTTTTGGGGATAGCGAACATTCACGATATCCACATGCTCGACATTCAAATTTGAAATCAGGTTGATCTCGTGATTGCCAATCATGCCGCTGAGTTGCGAGCAGTGCTCCGCGTAAAGATCCGGCATCAGCAACGGTTTCATCGGATCGTATTGCCTCGCCTGCCAACATTTCTGCAATTCCACGAAGGTGGATTTAACCTGTGTTTCCAACTTGTCGGGAGCCATGGTCTGGTCCACCCGCGCCAGAAATTCCAGCAGCTTTCGCGTCTTGCCCGCTTTGCGTTCGATATCAAAACGGCTGTAAACAAAATCCAAATCTTCATCTCCTTTTGTCTTTTTGTTCTGCGCCGCTTTCGCAATCAAGTAAATGACGACAAATGCCCCAATCAATATAAATGGTATTGTGGGATCCCCTGAGCCGCCGCCGGAAGATCCGCCGCCGTGGTAACCGCCTCCGAAACCACCACCACCACCACCACCCTTATTATGCACAACAAAGCCATCGGCAACAAAAGTATGCGGCGGGCCAACCCGCAAATTGTAAACGTCTTCCTCGCTTTCCAGAGTTGTTATGCGTCGGATGGTTGTTGGCTGCAATTCATTGCTTCTCCAGGCCGTGACCTGCTCGCCCGGCTCGAACTCGCCCGCCAGACGAAAATCTCCACCGCCCGAAAGCAACGGGTGTTCTTGCGTCGTTCGCAAGACACCACTGTCAGTTTCGATCACCAGCAATGCCGACCGGGTCACCTGAACATTTTCGACGGCGGTTTCGACCCTGCCGCCGCGAGCATCAACCGCAAACACCACGTCGCCCGGCTCCAGCTTTTCGATGGGGATTTCCCCGCGCGGCGTGCTGACACGTGTGCCGGCCGGGAAACAGCCGCCGCCGCCTTTGTTATGCACGGCAATGCCATTGGCGAAGTAGGTGTTCGGTTGGTCCGTTTGCAAATTATAGACGCGCGTCGGAGCCGAAACCGTGTCAAGGCTGGTAATCCCCTGTTCGCGCAGACCGCCGCCAACCACGGCAAAAATCCGGTCTCCGACCTTCAAAGCTTCCAACGTTTTGAAAGTCCCGTCGCCGACGTAGAACGGATGCTCGCGCGTCACGCGCAGGGTTGTCTGCCCGGTGCCCACGACGACGTATTCGTCCACTTCGTGAATAATCACCTGGCGCACGGTCGTGTGAACAATTTCCCCGGTCGTTGTAAATGCAAGCAACTCATCCCCGGGACGGATTTCGCTGATGGGTGATGGCGTGCCATCGGCGCGCAAGATGGGCGTGTCCGGCAGAAAACACCCTTTGTTGTGCACGACGATGTCATTTGCGAGATAAGTGCCTCCCGGCATGACCAGCAGGTTGAAAGCGGGATGCCCCGCTTTCACGCGGGTGATGGAGTCGATTTGAGCTGTCCTGAAATGATTTGTTTCGCGCAGGTAAAGCGTGTCACCGGGCCGAAGGTTGGCAGCCACCCGGAAAACTCCCGGGTCAATTTGCAGGGGATGTTCCGCTGTCACCCGTAATATTCTCCCGGCGGCGGCAATCTCCACGTATTCAGCGGGATCAACTTCAATGGTGGCCTGGATTATCGCCGGCTGAAGTTCTCCATCCACCACCGCCCAAACGGCGTCGTCGCGTGCCAGCTGTTCGATGGGGACTTGCCCCGCCGGTGTGGCGATCAGCGATCCCGCTTCCAGACAACCGCCGCCGCCGCGGCCCCAGGCAATCGAGGCCACCAGCAAGGTGCATAGAAAAATGAAAATACTCCGCATTTTCATGCGAACATTCTCAAACGTTATGCCGGGCATGGCCATTACAATGAGGCGCGGAATTTACCAGGACCGCCTATGCCTGACCCGTCAATGCAAGGCGGCGATGATTCCGCCCAAGACGGCTGCGGCGACGACGATGCTGATCCCGATGATGCTGGCGCCGACGACCCGGCCAAAATAATTGGCCACCGCCACGTTGCCGCGCGCAATTTCCTTGTCCTCATCAATGTTGGGCGTCAGGCACTCGATAAAGCGGGGCAAAAACACGGATGCCGCCAATATCAGCGCGATGCCGATGAGACCGCCCAGCGCCGAGAACACCACGGCCCAGGCCATATTTTGTGCCACTTCATTCATAACAGTTCCTTTTTGGTTAGAGCCGCAGAGCGATAAATCCTGCCGGTGATTTTGTTTCGAAAGAAATGATCCAACCCGATTTTGCAACGACTCACTTGCATGCCACGCATTTAAACCCAGCCGCAAAGAAAAACAAGCGGAATGCCCCGTTCGCGCGATGGGGCGGATATCACGCAAAGACTGGCTGGCCGGACCTTGTCCGACAAAGCGCCGGCCAAAGTCGTTGTTGACGCTTCGGGCGGCATGGGCACCATTGTGGCAATTCGTAAAACCTGCCTTGGGTGAATATGTTTAGCCAAATTAAAGATCGGGTGACCGGGCCTATCGCCGGTTTATTTTTCAATGTTTTAATCAAGGAATATGGAACCATGACCAACCTGCAAATTGACTCGAAAAACAAAACCATCACCTGTGAATTGGATTTAAAGGGCGAACCCACTCCGCTAAAAATCAATTGTTTGAACTATCAATTGGTGGAGGAGGGGGGTGCGACGTTTTTTGAAATAACCAAAGTGGATACTTCCCGGGAATGGATCAACGTTCTGTGCGATGAATACCTGAAGCACCGACGGTTCAAATTGCCGCCATTGGCCAGGTTTGCTTTGTAACGCGAACCCCGGTCACTTTCGGAACAAGGCCGTTTGTTCCAATCCGTTGAGGGCAAACTGCACGGCAATGGCCGCCAGCAATAATCCCATCAGCCGCGTGATCAACTTGATGGCCAGGGGATTGAGCCACCGCGTCCCATGAGCCGAAAGCCGAAGAATCAAATAGCTGGCAAACGAAACCACCACAATGGAAAGCAAAAGCGCAACCCGTTGAGGCCAGTCTTGGGCTTGATTCATCAGGATCAGCGAAGTGGAAATGGCCCCGGGACCGGCCAGCATCGGAACGCCCAATGGCGTTATGGCGATATCGTCCTTGGTTGCGCCCGCTTCGGTTTCTTCGCGGGTTTCCTGTGCCGCGGAACGTTTGGCATAAAGCATGTCCAGTGCGATGCGCAGCAACAACACGCTGCCCGCGATCTGGAAGGCCGGCAAGGTGATGCCTAGCAGCCGGAAAATCCATTGGCCGGACAGGGCGAACAGGATGAGAACTCCCGCAGCGATCAGACAAGCCAGGCGGGCCATGCGCAGCCGTGACGCTACGGAAGCGCGCGGCGTCATGGCGATAAACGCCGGAATCGTCGCAATCGGATCGACAATCACGAACAGCGAACTCAGCGCTAAAAAACAGTACGCAACCAGATTCATGTCCGTTTCACGTTATGCCGGGCCGCCGCCGCTCCGGCTTCGCTGCAAACTCAACTGGCTTGCCGGGCCGAAGCTTGAAGCGTTTGTGTCAAGTGTGTGACCGGCGGCCCGCCTTCGCTAGGCTTCCGCCTCCGTTTCACTTCGGCGCGGCAGCCTTCGCTCTTGCTTCGCTGCGAGCGAAGGCTGGTTTACCGAAGTCGTAGCCCGAAGGGCAAAGGCTGGCCTGCCAAGCGTAGCTCGTGCAACGAGCGTAGCTTGGTGCCGGTGGTGAGACTCGAACTCACACGACTTTTTACGGTCCCAGGATTTTAAGTCCTGTGCGTCTGCCATTTCGCCACACCGGCTGCTTCCTGAAAACGCTAGTCGTGAATTCCGGCAAATGAAAGCGCGAACTTTGGCGCGGCGCCCCCCTTGCTGCTTTTACAGCAGGTTACAGCTTCCGCCCGCGAAGCCCGGTTGGAGGATTGGGAATTGTCGGCTGGTTTGTGGCCGGCTATTTCCTGCATCCGCTCGTAGCCAACTTTGGCCAGCCAGAATTTGATCGGCTCGGCCTTGGGGCTGGGAACGCTCCGGACGAGGCGCAACAGGGTCTCAGCATTGGCGACATCGGTGAGGTAGCTTTTGCCGTCGGCGGCTTCCAATTTCAGTTGGTTACAATTTGTAACCAACTGAGATCCCTCCTTGTTCAACCGATGCACGCTTTTGAGTTGCTACCCTCTTTAATACCCTTACTCACGAGTTAATACCCTTACTCCCCAAATAGCGCCAACGCGCCGCCGGGCCTTTGCCCTGGCAGGAAACTTCGCCGGCCGTCTTCAAATCGGTGAGCAAAGAGCGAATCCATTCGCGACCCACGCCGGGGCAGGCGCGTTCGATTTCAGAAAGCTGAAAGTCGCCGAGTTGCTGGCGAATCGCGGCGATGACGAGTTTCGCCTTGGCACCGCGTTTGGATTTGACGTTTCCGGCGCGCTGCTCGAACTCGGCGTAGCCACGGCGGATGACGGCGAGGAGCAAGTTCATCCACGGCGTCAGTTCGTGACGACCTTCGTGCCAGTGCTGCGAACTGCGGTTGAGCACTTCGTAATAGTCCTCCTTGGACTCCTCGACGAGGCGTTCCAGGCTGATGTAACGCCCGACTTCGTAACCGTGCTGGTAAAGCGCGAGCAACGTGAGCAGACGCGAGACGCGACCGTTGCCGTCGCGGAAGGGATGGATGCAAAGAAAGTCCAGCACGAGTGCGGCAATGGCAATCAACGGAGGGATGTTGTCCTGATCGAGCGCGTGGCGATAGAGCAGGCAGAGTTCGTCCACGGCGGCGGGCGTTTGCTTCGCCGAAACGCATTTGAAACGAATGACGGGAGCAGCGCCGGGCCGGAGTTCGACCACTTCGTTATCAATGCGTTTGAATTGCCCGGCGTCGCCGCTCGCGGCCTGGCAGAGGGCGTGAAGGCGTTTGAGAGTGTCCGGGGTAATGGGCAGCTTTTCGTGCCGGGTGTGAATTTCGTTCAAGGCGAGGCGGTAGCCTTGAACTTCCTGCTCGGAGCGGTCGCGGGGCTTGGTGTTGCCGAGAACGAGCGGTCGCAGGCGGTCGGCGGCGACGGTGACACCTTCAATGCGGTTGGAGGATTCAGTGCTTTGAATGAGCGCCATTTCACGGAGAGTTTTAAGCATCTGTGGCGACTGACGGGTGAACAATTCCTGTTTGCCTTTGGCCTCGGCAATATCGTTGAACAACCACGCGGTGCTCATGGGCAGCGTGTGGTCACGGAGGCGTTGGTTGCGGAATGAATTCATTGAATCAAGGTGCGGGCATCGTATTTCAAAACGTGGTGCGGGCAAATCCAAAACCTTCAAAGTTTCACGCCCGCCCGACTCGCGGCCAGGTCGAACGCAAATCGGTGACGTGCTTTACAGAAGGTACAACTCCCGCACGCGAAGCCCGGTTGGAGGATTGGGAATTGTTGGCTGGTTTGTTGCCGGCCAATCCGTCAGGGAGGCGTATTTGCGGTTGGCAAATTGGTGGTTGCCGGAGTGACGGTCGGAGACGTATAGACCGGCTGAGCATGGTCATCACCGCTCCAGGTGGGTTTGAAATAGGGCGGAGACTGGTTGAGGTTTGATGAATGCTGATCGCCGATGCAACCGGTGATGCCTGTAACTACGGCTGCCGTTGACAGTCCCAGACCCAACGCCAGAAACAAACTGCCTGCTTTGATTTTCATAATTTTTCCCCGTTTTTGTTTTCCAATATCGTCCAACTTGTTTGCCTGGCCGATTACAAAAGTCACACCACCACTTGCACATGAAGCCTGGTTGGAGGACTGTGAATTGCCGGCCGGTTGGTTGCCGGCCCATTCGTCATGGCGGGCATGTTTGTGGCCGGCCAATTGGTGATGGCGGGCACGGCGTTCATATTCGCCCAATTGTTGATTGCCGGAGTAACGATTGGAAATGTGTAGTCGGACTGAACCGGGTTGGGGGTTGATGAATGATCACCGGCTGAAACTTCAAGGCTGCCCAGAACGATGAGTGTCAGGAGCGGGATGATTGTTTTCATAAACGATTTTTGGATATTCCTGCCAACATGCACAAAAGTGTTCTATTGACCGCATGTTGGCTGAAGTTACGGTCTGGTTTGGCCCTTCGCTATGGGGTGTAACCCTACCACCGACTTTTGGAGTGGCAAGGGTCGAGGATCCGCCTTCGCGTGGCTTCCATCTTCGCACTGCTTCGCCGAGACGAGTCGGCGGGCAGGCGAGAACGAGGACGAAACCGCATTCGCGGCATGGAGAACAGTTACCGCAACAGACCGGAGTGTTCTTTCAACCAACGCTCGGCCATCGGGTAATCGGGACAAACGCGCTCCATTTCCCGCCAGAACCCGGGCGAGTGGTTCATTTGCCTCAAATGCATCAGTTCGTGCAGACAAATGTAATCGCTTACGAAAGCAGGTGTCTGGATGAGCCGCCAGTTCAAGGAAATCGTGCCGCGTCGCGAACAGGAGCCCCAACGCGATTTCTGACTGCGCACCGTAATGCGGCGCACGGTCAATCCGTGCCGGACGGCCAGCTCCAGCACGCGCGGTGGCAATTCCCGCGTGGCCAGTTGGCGAAGATGGCCTTCGATGGCGGGGCGCAGATCGGCGGCCGGACCCGGGCCACGGACCGACTCGCCACCGAAGCGGACGGTTTCAGCTTTCCTTATCGCCTCGTCCTCGCTTGTCGCGCCGTAGCCGGACGAAGGCGGATTCTCGATTTCCTTGTCTTCGCCGTTGAGCTTGGCTTCAATGCGGACCACGTCGCCGCGCAGCAGAATCTCCGTCCCAATCTGCCAGACCTCCGGTTTCCGGGGTTGTGCCTGAAGCCGCTGAAGCTCGCGTTCCAGCCAGGCGGCATGGCGTTCGACAAACTGCCAGGCCACCGCCGTCGAGCCGCCGCGGGGAATTGTGACGCGGGCGGTGCCATCGGGACGCAACCGGAGCAGATAGCGGCGTGCCCGCGGATTGCGCACCATCAAGAGCGGCAACTTTTGCGGCCCCACCGACAAGTGGACAACCGGTGAAGCCGGTGGCGTTCTGGGTCCGAAAATTCGTTCAAACAGCATGTCGTAGTAAACCGCGGATTGCCGGAATTGGCAATGGTGGCTGCGACGCCTCGTCGCAACGGGGTAACTGCGGCGACCTCGCCGCGAAACTCCCACGCACCAAGTGTTCGTATTGTTGGCCGGTGGCGACGAGGGCGTCGCTGCCACGCCGGCGCGACGGGGCGTCGCGACCACCTTTGCGCCGTTCCTGGACACTGGATTTGCCGCAACGCAAATTGAAGACGACAACGAATGAGGTGATGATTGATTGTGGTTGAAGCAGACAAGCCGACGTGAAAAGGGATCGAGGACGGGGACGAGAACGAAGTCGCATTCGTGGCCAAGAATTTAGCGGCGAGCGAAACCGCAGACGCGGCGGTAGAGTTCTTCGTAACGCGGGACGATGACCCCGGCGGAAAATTGTTCGCGGGCGCGTTGCTGCGCTGCGCGGCCCAACCCCGCCCGGCGTGCCGGGTCCCGGATCAAACCCGTGACCGCATCGGCAAACGCAGCGGTGTCGCCGAATGGCGCCAGGAGACCCGTCACGTTGTTTTCAATCACCTCCGGAATCCCGCCGACGCGCGAAGCAACGCTCGGGCAGGCGAAACACATCGCCTCGAGGATGCTCAGGCAAAAGCTCTCCGACTCCGATGTAAACAGTCCCAGGTCGGCGATCTGCAGGTAGTCTTCGATATCGTTGACCTTCTCGCGCACGATCACCCGGTCTTCAAGTCCCAACCGGCGCACGTCGCCGGTGAAGGGCGCGAAGTCCCCGCCTGCCAGGATGACGAGCTTGAATGCGTCGCGTGGCCGGATGCGCGCGACGGCCTCGAGCAACAAATCAATGCGCTTCAGCGGACGCAGATTGGACGAGTGGAACAGGACCATCTCGTTCTGCAACCCCAGTTCCCGGCGCACCTCATCGCGCGAACGCCGCGGCGGGCGGGGTGTAAAAAAATTATGGATGACTTCCAGCGGCCCGTCGAAACCGAGCACGCGTTGCGTCTCCTGTTTCAGATAGGCCGACACCGTCGTGACCGCGTCCGAACAGGTGAGCGCGTGGTGGATGGCGGGGCCGTACCCCGGATCGTAGCCGAGCAGCGTGGTGTCGGTGCCGTGCAGTGTTGTCACGATGCGCGGCTGTTGTTCCGGCGGGAGCATGGACCGCGCAAGAATCGCCGCGGTGGCATGGGGCACGGCGTAGTGGACATGCAGCACGTCCAGTTGATGATCGCGGCTGACTTCCGCCATTCGGACCGAGAGCGGCAGGGTGTAGTCCGGGTATTTGAACAATTGATAATCGTTGATGACCACCGGATGGAAATGCAGCCGCGGCACGTTCACGGGCAAACGGAACGGACGCTCGTAACTGATGAAATGCACCTCATGCCCCCGACGCGCCAGTTCCTCCCCCAAGGCCGTGGCCAGGATGCCGCTGCCACCGACCGTGGGATAACAGGTGATGCCGATTTTCATTGTTTCTGGTTGTAGCTCCGACTCATGGGCACATCCTATTGCTGCTGGAACTATAAGTGCCGCGAGGATTTTCCCAAACGAACATCCAACATCCAACATCAAACGCCGAACATCGAAATTTTTCTGCACCGGTTACTTGGACGTTTGAAGTTCGATGTTCGGTGTTCAATGTTTTTGTTGCGGCTCTGTCGCGCAAGATTATTTGTTCTGTTGGGGCTTCATTGGTTAAAATCGCCGTGCACCCCGGTTCACGGCTGCGAGCGAGTCGATGACAAGCGGATCATTGGGAAAGAGGGCAATGGCATGGCCAATCCCGCCGCGCAACCCGCGCAGACGGGCGCGCGTGAGCTGTAATTCAACGTAGCTGCGGGCGGAGGTTTGGGAGATGTGCGCTTCCATCGCCGCGGTCCAGGCAGTGACAATTTCCGGTGCGGAGACATCAATGAGCACGGGAGTGATGCCGGGCGGTTCGGCCTCCGGCGTCACCGCGTAGAAAAATAGTTGATCAATCGCGTGCGGGGGCAGGTGGCGCAGTTCCTTCAGTCCGCCGTAACGGGCGAGCCGGGCGGCGTCCAGCACCAGTTGTCCGAGCCGGGCATGATCGGGGTGCTGGTTTTCAACCAGGCTCGGCGCCAGCACGATGCCCGGCCGCAGCCGCCGCAGAACACCCGCCAGTTTGATCGCGTGAGCAACACGGACTTCGAGATGCGCGTCACCGTCCAGTTCGATAAATTCGATCGTCGCGCCCAGCAACGCCGCGGATTTTTTCGCTTCCGCCACCCGTTGGGCCGGCGTGCCGTGGGAGGCGGCTTCCCCGCGCGAGCAGACGACAAAGTGCGCCGCGCGGCCGGTGCGGGTCTCTCTTGCGATCACGCCGCCGCACCCGAATTCGATGTCGTCGGGATGCGCGCCAAAGGCCAGCAATGGCGCGGGTTCAGGAGTGGATTTCGGTGCAGGCTTCATCGGAACGGTCAATGGCATCACGGTTTATAAAAGTGATATCCGGCGCTTCTTCCTGTCGAAGGTAGGCCTTTTCGCCCGCCCCGGCAATGTAATGCGTGCAGTGCAGGACGGATTGCATCCAGCGGAGCCGGGTGTCGCGCGTGGGGCTGATTTGCTCCCGGGTGAAGGCGGTTTCGGGCAACGTCACGAACGAATCTCCGCCTTCGTGCAACGTCAATTTGCCTCTGAACTCGGTAGGGACGCGCTGTCCGTCTCCGCCGCGTTTCGACGCGACGAGCCGCGCGTCCGGGTCCCGCAAGGCGGGATCGGCCCTACCATCCTCATGTGTGAAACGGGCACGCACGGTTTCACCTTCATACGGAACATCCACGAAAAATTCCGGCACGTCGCAGGCCGCCCGGCGGACGGCCGGGTCGCTCGAACGCACCACGCGGATGCCTTCGAGCAGGCCCATACCGCGATACATCTCCAGGCAGAAATCGGCGACGAGGGCGGCAGAGATTTTCTTGAAAACATTGATCAAGGGATGACCGACGTAATTCGGCAACTGGAGCAACGTTTTGCCCTGCCAGCCCGCGGCAATGTGTTTGAGGTAAAGCGGGGAAAATTTCCGTTGAATCCGGTTTTTAAAGGCGAAGTTGAGCTGGGCCGGCTCGCCGGTCTTGCGATGGCGGAGGAGCGTCTTGGTTTCGCGCGGATCATGGTCGCTGTCGTGGCAGAAGAAAACGATTTCGCCGCCGATCTCCGCCTGCAGCCGGCGGGCCGTCTGGATTTTTGCGGCCAGGAACCGTTTCGGGAAAAACCCGCACGGTTGCTGGCCGAAGCAAATGACAGGCACGGTGGTCATCCTCATTTTTGTGGCGCAAAGCATAGGAAATCAACGCCGCGCCCGTCAATGAATACGCGAACGCGTCTCCCTCTCCGCCAACAAAGTTGGGGGAGAGGGCCGGGGTGAGGTGGTGCGTTGAAACCAAAATTGAAATGAGTCTCGTCACCTCGACTCCCACAGGATTATTTGGGGATGGAAGACCGAGACAAACGGATTTAACGCAAAGACGCCAAGGCACTGCAAAGTAGCGGAGCGACGGTGGAAAAAGAAGTGGTGTCAGCGGTGTGCGCCAGTTCGGCGAGCAGCGGCAGCGAACGCGCCGCAGCCCAAACGCTTCGCGCAACGCGAAGATGAGACCATCCAATTTCTGGCGACCATGGCAGCCCGCATCAAATTTGTGCTTGACAACTACATACTAAGTGTGAGACGGTGCCACAAAGTATGTATCAACAAAATTACCAGGAGCAATAAAATGAGCGTGAAAGCAGCATTGAAGATTGTTTTGATGGCAAACGAAACCATGGTCGCCGAGTGTGAAGATCCGTCGCTTTGGCAGAAGGTTCTTGCGGCCATTGGATCATCGAAGCAAGACGAAATCGACCAACCACTCGATGAGCCAATACGCGGAGCTAAAGATTTGCCTCCGAAAACCAGCAAGACAGATAGCAAAGAGAAGTTTGCAAAAGAATTGGATGTTTCATTAGCTGTCGTCGAAGCAGCCTGTTCTCCAAGCGAGAAATCACCGTTCATTCATTTGGACAAACATAACTGGGAGGCTCTTGAAAAAAACTTGCCAGCACGAGGCCCGAGGGCTGTTGCTGATATCGTCGTTGCCACGACAATTCTGCTACTTTGGAAAAACACTGCTGGACTGGGCAACTCCATAACCCTTCAGGAAGCGAAGACCGTGCTGGATACCATTGGAGCCTCAACGAAAAACCCTGGTCGTGCTATGGGCAATTGTGAGTGGGTTCAGAAGCGCGGAGAAAGTTTTCAATTGAACCCTGCCTTGATTTCCAAGGCCGTTAAAATTGTACGTGCGTATTGCCTTAAGGAAAACCCGTATCAAACAGAGGAAGGTAAGGCATAGCGAATGACGCCCAGTGACTTCCTTAACAGAACCGCGGATATGAAAATGCTCGCTGCGGAGCGAGTGCTTGCTTTGCTTTGGTTCCATACTGCATTCGAAGATGGGGCCGAAATGCCGATCACAAAACTCTGCAATGAGATTGAGGAGGCAGGGTTTGGGAAACAGAATTCCGCCCGTATCGGAAAGACCTTTGCCACTGACCGCAGATTGGTTCGAGGGAAGCCGAACTGCTTTCGCATTTCATCAAAAGCTATTACAAAGCTCACGGAGCAATTCAGTTCCTTGGCACGAATACGGCCTTGCCCATCCTCAGACAGTGTCATAGAAAGTGACCTGTTCACAAATGCGAAGGATTACATCAAGAAAGTCATTTTTCAACTCAACGCAAGCTATGACTTCGGGCTTTACGACTGTTGTGCTGTAATGGTGAGGCGGGTCTTGGAAACGCTGATCATCGAGGCGTATGAAGCACATGGGATCGCGGGTCAGATAACCGACGTTGATGGACACTTTTTCATGTTCGCAGGGTTGCTCCGACATTTAGAGAGCAAAAAGCCCTTTCATCTAAGCCGAAATGCGGCACAAGGGCTTAAAGACTTTAAAACACTCGGGGATTTGTCCGCGCACAACAGACGTTTCAATGCTCGTCAGAAGGACGTTGACGGTATTCGCCCAGGACTCCGAGTTGCCTGTGAAGAGCTTCTACACTTGGCAAAACAGGGACCCTAAGTCGGGGACTCGTGGAACTCGCCCCTCCGACATTTCGTGGTTTATCTCAAGTCTTCGCGGACCGAGTATTCGAACCAATCGCAGCTTGCAGGATCAGGCTGAGCAGCACGCAGGCGGCGCAGCCGATGAAGTTATACCAGAGATAACTGATGGTGAGCGAAAAATAGAGAACAAAGACCAGGGCCTGGGCAACCAGCGCCGCCCAGAAAATGGCCGTGCCGCCGACCCACCGGATGAAAAACGCCACCAGAAACAACGCCAGCACAACGCCGTAGAAAACCGAACCCACGATGTTGACGGCCTGGATCAGGTTCTCCGCCAGATTCGCAAACAGGGCGAAGGCGAGCGCGACCAATCCCCAGAACAAGGTGAACCATTTCGTGGCGGCGACATAATGTGCGTCACCCGCCTCACGCTTGAACACGTGCCGGTAAAAGTCAATGGTGGTCGTTGAACCCAGCGCATTGAGTTCGGCGGCCTTCGATGACAACGCGGCGGCGAAGAACGCCGCGACCAGCAGGCCAATCACCCCATGCGGCAGGTAATGGAGGATAAAGGTGATGAAGACGTAATCGGAGTCATTGCTTTTCGTCCCGGGTTCCGCGGCGAGCAGGGCGGTCCTGGCCTCGGCGCGCACGGCTTCGCTGCGCCCACCCGCTGCCAGCGCCTGCTGTCGCGCCTGGGCCTCGGCCTCCGGGTTGCCCGCGTGTTTGGCGTCGAGCCAGGCGTGAATCAACTGCTCCTTTTCCACGTGGATGGCGGCGAATTTCTGCTCGAGGGAATGCAGTTGCGCGCTGGAATCATGTTTGACCGCATAATTCCAGGCCGCCTGGTTGAAGAAGACCGGCGGCGGCTCGAACTGGTAGAAAACAAACATCAGGGCGCCCAGCAGCAGGATGAAGAACTGCATCGGGATTTTGAGCACGGCATTGAACATCAGCCCGAGCCGGCTTTCGCGCAAAGAAGTCCCCGAAATATAGCGCTGCACCTGGGATTGATCGGTGCCGAAGTACGAAAGCGACAGAAAGAGTCCGCCCAGCAGGCCGGACCAGAAGGTGTAGCGCTGTTTGACATCGAACGAAAAATCCACCGCCTCCAATTTCTTGAAACCTCCCGCCACAGTGAGGGCATCGGTGAGATTTGCCGGCAGTTTGACCAGCAGGACGATGAAGGCAGTCACCATTCCGCCAAAGATGACGGCCATCTGGTATTTCTGGGTGAGGCTCACCGCCTCGCTACCGCCGATCACGGTGTAAATGATGACCAGCAATCCGCTCAGAATGATGGTGAGATCGAGGCGCCAGCCCAGCATGGTGGAGAGGATGATGGCCGGCGCGTAAATCGTGATTCCGGCGGCCAGCCCGCGTTGCAGGAGGAAGAGCGCCGCGCCCAGCAGGCGGGTTTTGGCATCGAAACGCCGGCCCAGAAACTCATAGGCCGTGTACACGTTCAAACGCCGGTACATCGGCAGGAACACCGCGGCGACAATGATCAAGGCCAGCGGCATGCCGAAATAATTCTGCACGAAGCCGAGACCATCCTGATAACCCTGGCCCGGAGTGGAAATGAAAGTGATGGCGCTCGCTTGCGTGGCCATGACCGAGATGCCGATCGTGACCCATCCGATGTTTTGGTCGCCCTTCAAGTAGGCGCTCAGATCACGATGGCCGCGCGTGCGCCAGATGCCGTAAACGGCGATTCCGACCATGGAGCCGATCAGGACGACGAAATCGAGCGGGCTCATGAAAAACTTCGACCTCCAACTTTGGACGTGCATCTGGACCATGAATCGAAAAGAGCTTGCCTCGGCGCGACAGCGTCTTGGACTGCGGTGGCCCTCCACCGCTTTTGCCACTGCCACCGGCTCGTCCAAAGCGCCAGAGGGCTGGCGCACTCCAAAACCTGGCGGTGGTTCGCACGATTCATGAAAAGATCACCGTCAGCGCGAGGAGCAGCGCCACCCACAAAATGAAACAGCCGAAGACAAAAATGTAAACACCGCGCCAGGTATGAAACCACGGCAGGCCGGTCGGCTCGTTATTTTGTGCGGGTCCGGAGGGTGTATCCGCCGCCGTGGTGATAGGGTCCCCGGGCTTCATTTCCCGAGCGAGACCAGATTGGCAAACAGCCGGTAGGCCCCGGGCACGCCCGCCGGTAGCTCCCGGAAAAATACCAGACCGGTATAGACGAAGTGACCCTTGCCGTACGGCGCGACGAGCAGTCCGCCTTTGAGCGGGGTTTCACCGGGGTCGCCGCACGCGAGGATTGGCGTGAAGTGTTCGTCCCACTGGTTCGGGAAATAAATCCCCCGCTCCTGCACCCAACCCGCGAAATCGGCGGCAGTGATTTTGTTCGGTTTGTTCAGTACTGGGTTGTCGGGTGCGAGGAAAGTCACCGCGGCGTTCTCGTCCGTCACGCGGTCGCCCGACAGATGCAGGTCATAGGGCGCGAGCTTGAGCGTCCGCGAGTTTTCCGGCCGGTTGTATTGCGCGACGACCGTGCCGCCCGCCTCGACGTAGGCGAATAACCCCGGCAATTGCGCCGCCAGATTGGTCCGGACATTGAACGCGCGAACACCGATGACCACGGCATCGAGGCCGTGCAACCGTTCGGGCGTGAGGTCCGCGTCGGTCAAGATCGTCACCGTGTAACCCATTTGCTTCAAGCTGTCGGCCACGCTGTCACCGGCCCCCGGCAGGCAGCCGACCTTGCGGCCACGGATGGCGAGGTCGAGGCTGACGGCCTTGAGACTTGCCGGCGGCTGGAGCAATTGCAGTGGAATGTGCGGGTAGTTGATTTCCTTGCGCTCGTTCTGATAGCGCACACCGCCAATCTCCGCACTGGCGATGATTTTGGCTGTGGCGGACTCTACCGGCGCGGTGACGGTGAACTTGAACCGCGCGTGGTCGCCAGCCGCGGCGAGATGGAAGGATTGTTTTGCGGGCGCGACCTTCCAGCCGGCCGGCGCTTCCAATTGCAAAGTGCCCGCCGCATTGGCGCGATAAGCAGTGACCTCGACTTTCACGGGATGGGACGCACCCGGAGAGAAAAGTGCGACCTCGGAACCAAAACCGAGCGAGACGGGCGGGATCACGTCCAGCCGGCGGCGGATTTGGCCTTTTGCGGAATTGGTCGTGACCTGCATCGGCTCGTCCGGAACGACCAGGGCCTGGCCGCCAACTTCAAAGACTTGCTCGACAGGAAACACGGGCGGATTTTCCGGGCGGCCTATCAGCGTGGGATCATCAACCCGGAACATGCCCGGCGTGCCCTCTTCGCGCAGCCAATACGGCTGACTCAGCGGTGTGTTGGCGGGCAGCGTTTGTACTGAATCCCGGGAAGCCGATTGGTTGGGGCGCAATTCCGTCGACTTGCTGTCCGCGCTCATGTTCTTGATACTCGGACAATGCACGCCCAGCCAGCGAACCGGAACGCTGGACCGCACGATTGCAGAATGGTGCATCTTCAGCGATTCCCCCGGCACGACTTCGGCCTGCGGAATCACCGTCTCCACTTCGAGGCCGAGACAGGCTTGCAAGATGCGATCGAGCTGCGCGCGTTTTTCGATGACCACGGAGTCCGTCGTCGGCAGGGCGGCCAGCCGGCTTCGCAGCTTCAACAACGCGGGCACGCTGGCGGCGGGATCCTGTGGATTGAATTGGGCAATGGCGTCGTCGGCCAGCTTTCCAATCTCAGCGCCGGCGGGCACGCGGGCCCAGCTCGTATCAATACCGTCCACGATATCGTTGGTTGCGGGTTTGCCATCGAGGAGTTGGAACGACTCGGACCTTGCTCCGCCGCCGCCGCCCCGGCCGCCAAAATTGCCGAGACCCTGGGTCTTGTGCATGGCGCGGCTGCGCGCCGCAAGTTCAGCGAAGGAGATTCCAAGCACCGGGTCGTTGCCGTCAACTTCGATCTGCACGCCACCGGCGTTGGTCCCGCCGCCGCGGCCATTCACAAGGATGCGCCGGGGTTGCCACGGCGTCAGCTTGTCGAGTTGTTCAGGAAATGCCTTGGGATCGCCGGCGAGCTTGAAGGCCTCGAGCGCCAGGACGGCCGATGCCGTGTGGTGACCATGCGTGTTGCCCGGCTGGGGAGAAAATCGCGTGATGAGCACGTCGGGCCGGAAGGTGCGGATCACGCGCACGATGTCCGAAACCACTTGTTGCCGGTCCCAAATGTTCAGGGTTTCGCGATAATCCTTGGAAAATCCGAAGTCAATCGCCCGGGTGAAAAACTGCCGGCCACCATCGAGACGGCGGGCCGCGAGCAATTCCTGGGTGCGGGCGACGCCCAACTCCTCGCCGAACTCGGGACCGAGCACATTCTGACCGCCATCGCCGCGCGTCACCGACAGGTAGGCGGTACGATAATTCCGTCCGTGCGCAAGATAGGCAATCAGCAGCGTGTTTTCATCGTCGGGATGCGCTGCGATGTAGAGCACGCGGCCCATCTCTCGAAAGCTTTGCAGTTGCTGCAAAATGGCGGCCGCGGGCGGCGGTTCAGCGGCCTGATTGCTGCCGTGGAAACCGGCCAGCAAACAGACACTGGTCACGGCAAGATATGGGAGCCAGCGTGTGCGCTGGTTTGCACTTTTGAATGAAATGGTCATGGTCTCAATAAAAACCTCCGTGCTCGACAGGCGGATTTACGGCCAATGTGCCGTGTTATGCGCGCAGGAACCGTTGCTTTCTTTTTGGACTGCGCCGGCAGAGCGCAGCGGCGACGGCGCTTTTGGGGTCTGGCGATCTCGAAAACTTCCGGGAGCCTCCTTCCAAAGCGGTGTCGCGCTTTGCTTGCCACCGCAGTCCAAAATGGCCGCATTCGTTCCGCCCGCGGTTCCGCAGGCGGGGCGTCACAGCGCAGCGTCTCTGCCGAGGGCAGATTCATGGAGTGAACGCGACCGATCAAGTACGGCCAAATGCCGAGGCTTGTCTCTACGCCCTATTTCTTGACGGTGAACGGCACCGAGAACTGGGTGTTTTCCCACATCATTTTCAGCACGCCTCCACCTGAAGGATTCTGATCGATGGCCATCGTGAACTGGTCCACCGTCTTGTCCAGCGTGTCTTTCTTCAGGTCAATCCGCGCCAGCTCATTCGTCGCTTCACTCTGTTCTTTATACGGAATGCCCCACTGCCCGGTCTTCTTGTTGACGATCAGCTTCGCGGTGCCGTCGGCGGCGGGCAGGGTGAACAACGAGTAGGTGCCTGCCGGAACCGTCGTCCCGCCCAGCACGACCGGCTGTTCCGTGGTGAGGAGTGTCGCTTCGTCGGCACCCGTGCGCCAGATCTTGCCATAAGGCACCAGTGTTCCCCAGATTTTGCGGACTTCGCCGCTCTTGGGGTCCTTGGAATAAGGACGCCCATAGACAATCGTGACCTTGTTGCCATCAATGGCCGAGCTGATGGTTTCGTGGGGGCTGATGCGTTTTCGCTGGGCCATCAGCGGTAATGCGGTGGCAAGGATAACGGCGATAATGAGTGTGGATTTTAATTTATTCATGGTGTTTCTCATGGTTTTGTTGGTTGACTATGTTTGACGTTTTGGCCGGGGCGAAGGTAACAGGCGTCATCACTTCAAACTGGAAATCAGGTCTTCGTTCAGCTTCACGTAGCCGGTATCTTTGGCTTTGATCGCGAGTTCAGTGGAATGTTTGGCGGCAGCAATGGCGCCTTCCTTGTCGCCCAGTTTGGCCAGGATTTTGGCCTTCAGATGGACGATGTAATAGGTTTCGCGGTCGGCGATGGCGGCATCAATCCATTTGCTGGCCTTCTGCAGGTCCTGTCCGTGATCGTAATAAAACAGGGCCGCCTGATAGTAGGGCTTCCGGCCTTCGGCAGCCGACATGACGGCTTCAATTTGCGGGACCAGCTTGCCGGTCAATTCGATTTCGATCTTGACGGGCACGAGGGTCTTTTCCCAAAGGAGGTTAAGCGTGGCGGATTCGTCCCGGATGTCGGTGAACTCGATGGTAAAGGTCTCTATCGTTTGGGATAATTTCACCGGCGTGGCTTTGACACGTACCAGATCGTTGGTCTGGTTGTAATTGAAGATGCTCGCGGCCGTGTCCTTGCTGATAATGATCGTCCACTCCGTTTCACCCGGAATCGTGAAGAGCGCATAAGTGCCCGCGGGGATTTCAGCGCCATTCAGCTTCACCGGCGTGCTGAAGGTGATCTTGGTCGCGTTGTTTGCCCCGGTGCGCCACACCTGCCCGTAAGGGACCAGGCCGTCAAAGATCGGACGGCCCTTCACACCCGGCCGGGAATAGACAATCTCGATGTCGGTGAGACCGACGTGCTGTTTAAGCGTGCAAGCGGGACTGGCAGCCGGAAAATCAACCTTGGGTGTCTGTGCCAACAGCCCGCAGGTGAATACCAATCCGGAAGCCAACACCAGAGAGGATAGTAGTATTTTTGAGTTCATAGTTGTTGAAGACTTATGACTACCCGGCCAAAAAGAAAGAGAAAAATGATAAAAAAGGGAACTGAATTTACGGTATTTTTTGCAACGGCCCTCTGTGAGCGCCGGTGGAATCAATGGCGACGGTCATCCCGACACAGAGTCGTGGCAGTGCAACACTACAGCAAGATTTCTTCTCATCGTGACAGCCCGCACCGGGTGGTTTAGCCTTCATCCATGCAGCAAACGACGTTGACGCTCGGCCACTCGCCAGACCCCGACGACGCCTTCATGTTTTACGCGCTGGCGAAGGGCTTGATCCCGACGCATGGTTTCCGCTTCGAACATATTTTGCAGGATATCCAGACGCTGAACGAGCGCGCCACCCGCGGCGAACTCGACATCACCGCTGTCAGCATTCACGCCTACGCCCATGTGAGTGACAAATACGCGTTGCTGCCCAGCGGCGCGAGCATGGGCGATGGTTACGGCCCGATGCTCGTGGCCAGACAGAAATTTTCCAGGGCGGAGATGGCGAAGAAAAAAATCGCCGTCCCCGGCACAATGACCAGTGCGTTTCTGGCGTTGCAACTCTGGCTGGGCCGCGAAAAAACATCGAACATCGAACATCGAACTCCGAACTTCGAATACATCGTTGTACCATTTGATCAAATATTCAAAGCCGTTCTTTCCGGCGCGGCGGACGTTGGCCTTATCATCCATGAAGGCCAGTTGACGTATCAAAATGAAGGGCTGGTCGTTTGCGAAGACCTCGGCGTCTGGTGGGGCAAGGAAAACGATGGTCTGCCGCTGCCGCTCGGCGGGAATGTCATTCACAAGAAATTCGATTTGGCGACGCGCCGGAAAATTTCCGACATTCTCACCGCGAGCATTCAATTCAGCCTCGACCATCGGGCCGAGGCGGTGCAGCACGCGTTGCCATACGCGCGCAACATGGGGCGCGAGCTGGCCGACAAATTCGTCGGGATGTATGTGAACCACTGGACGCTCGATTATGGCGACAAGGGCAGGGAAGCGATTCGCCGTTTTCTTGGCCAGGCCTTCGAGCGCGGCCTGATTCCGCACCGGCAGGAACTGGAATTTGTGGTTTGATGGATTGAACCCAATGATTTTGTCTGAACACCAAAACAACGCGAGCTTGGGATTCAAATTTGCCCGCGCGTTGTCCAATCCTGTCTGTCTTTGCCTGCTGCTGGTCGCGGTGACGTTGGCGGTTTATTGGCCGGTCACGCGTTATGATTTTTTGAATTACGATGACCCGGACTATTTTTCGTCCAACACCCATGTCCAGGCGGGTCTGACATCAGACAATGTGGTCTGGGCCTTTTGCACGGGATACGCCAGCAATTGGCATCCGCTGACGTGGTTGTCCTTGATGCTCGACCGGGAATTGTCTGGCCCCGGGCCGGCCGGGCCGCATTTCACAAATCTGTTGTTTCACCTCGCCAACACGGTGCTGCTTTTTTTGCTGCTCAACGCGATGACGAGTCTTCGTCCCGACACGGGTATTGGGGCTCTCGCCTCGGCGCAGCTTGGGTCGTCCACGCAGGCCGCGGTGAATTGGCGGAGCGCCTTCGTGGCCGCGCTGTTCGCTTTGCATCCGTTGCACGTGGAATCGGTGGCGTGGATTTCGGAGCGCAAAGACGTTTTGAGCACATTTTTCGGGCTGCTGGCGCTTGTTTTCTACACGCGATACGCGCAGAAAAGGTCGAGAGTCGAAGGACGAGCGTCGAGTGCAACAACAGAGTCTTTGGCCCTCGACCCTCGACTCTCGACTATTACCTGACGTTGTTTTTTTTCGCCCTCGGTTTGATGAGCAAGCCCATGCTGGTGACACTGCCGCTGGCGATGTTGCTGCTGGACTGGTGGCCGCTAGGAAGAGTGTCGAGTGTCGGGTGTCGAGTGCCGGGTGCTCCTGCTCCGGCCTCTCAACTTTTAACCTTCAGCCGTTTGATTTTGGAAAAAATTCCATTCTTCGTGCTGAGCGCAATTTCGTGCGTTGTGACCTTCATCGCACAGCAAAAAGGCGGCGCGGTCGTCAAGCTGGTGAGGATTTCAATGACTGGCCGGATTGAAAATGCCTTCGTTTCCTACGCCCGCTATTTGGACAAGACCCTTTGGCCGGCTGCGCTGGCCAATCCCTATCCGTATCCGGGGCATTGGGAATTTCCCCTGGTGATTTATTCCGTGGCGTTGGTTGCCGGCCTGTCCGCGATTGCCGTTTTGTTTGCCCGGAGGTTTCCGTTCTTCTTCACCGGCTGGTTTTGGTTTGCCGGGACGCTCGTTCCCGTCATCGGCCTCGTCCAGGTCGGCGACGCAGCCATGGCCGACCGCTACACCTACTTGCCGTTGATTGGCGTATTTATCGTCCTGGTTTGGGGCGCCGGTGCGGTGTGCGCGAACTGGCGCTTGCCCGGGCCATTGATCATTTTTCTGGCGGCAATCATTCTCACCGCCTGTGCTTGGCGGACGCGGGACCAATCGGGTTACTGGAAAAACAGCGGGACACTTTTCCGTCACACGCTGGCCGTGACCGAAAATAATTACGTTGCCTGCAACGATCTCGGCACCTGGTTGTCGGGCAACGGACAGGTCGCGGCGGCAATGGACTATTTTCGAAAATCACTGCAAATCAAACCCGATAATCCTGACGCGCTCTATAATTTGGGCAACGCCTTCGCCAGGCTTGGCAACTGGGACGAAGCCATAAACAATTATCAACGTGCCCTGCAAATCACTCCGAACCAGCCCGACGTCCTGGACAACCTTGGCTTCGCGCTCGCGGCGAAGAAACAATTTGCCGATGCCGTCGTTTGTTTCGAGGCGGCGTTGAAACTGAATCCGGATTACGCCGACGCGCACAACAATCTCGCCACGGTTTTGTTCATCCAAAAAAGATTCAATGAGGCCGTCCGGCATTTCCGCGAAGCCCTCCGCATCACGCTCGGCAACCCGCAGATTTACAGCAACCTGGGCGATGCCCTGGTGAAGCAGGGGCAAACCACCGAAGCGGTGTGGTGTTACTGGGAAGCATTGCGGCTCAAACCCGGCGACCCCCAAATCAGGGCGAAATTGCAGGCGCTGGGTGCACAAATCTCAAATTAAAATTCGAATTGCGCCGTCATGGCCAAGCGCGGCGATCAAATTATAAACGTCCTGTCGCAGACAAAACCCCACGTCATCGCGCAATTCGGGAATCGCCAGCAACCGCCTGGCGTTTTCAGCATCAGAAACGGCTGCGAACAGATTGGACTTTGCTTTCCGCCAGGCGCTGAGGGCCGTTTCGGCCGAATCATTTAGTCGGACGCCCTCTCCCCGCCCAAACGGGGAGAGGGACGGGGAGAGTGGCGCGTCAGGTATTCCGAAATGGTCTGACAATAACTCGCACAGCGCGCCCGCCGCCAGCACGTCTTCGTCGGCCATGTTTTCACGCGTGCCCGCGCACACGAGCACGATTTGCGCTGGTTGAAGCCGGCGGATGAATTGTGCGGTGGCCGTGAGATTCAGGAACGAGGCGGCCAGGACCGTTGACGCACCCGTGCAGGCGCGCAGCGCGCGGGTGCCGTTCGTCGTCGTCGAAACAATCTTTTTGCCGCGGACCTTTTCCGGCGTGTATTCGCGCGGCGAGTTGCCGAGGTCAAAATCAATGCCGCCGGTTTGGTCGGCGCGGATTCTCACGCCGTCCCGCTCGCCGCCGAGCAGGATGTCCGGCTGTTTTTGGCGGAGGGCCAGGGCCTCGGCGATTTCACTCACGGGAATAATGGCCTTCGCGCCATTGTGCAGCGCGGTGACGAACGTGCTCGTGGCGCGGAGCACGTCAAACACGACGCACGTGGCATCGCGCAAATCGCGGTCGGCGAGCGCGGGCAATTCCGCCGGTGTTAAAATAACTTCGAGTGTCGTCATGACATCGCGCGAAAATTAATTCATTTTTGTCCGCATGTAATGAAAAAGATATTGCTGGGCGTAGCCGGCGTGAGGCCCGAAATGCGTCGCGGCAAAATGACGCAGCCGTTTGTCGCCGACCCGGCGGCGCGGGAAATAGAGTTCGCGTAGCGCGCGCTCGACCCAAACGTCCACTGGAAACGCGCCGTCAAAATCATAGGCGAACAGCAGGACGCAATCGGCAATTTTGCCGCCGACGCCGCGCAGTTTCATCAATTCCTCGCGCGCCCCGGCCAGCGGCAAATGGCGCAAACGTTCCAAATCAAACTGGCCATTGGCAATCTGCCGCGCGGCAGCAAGCAAATACGGCGCGCGAAAACCCATTTTGCACGCGCGGAGTTCGGCTTCGGTGGCGTTGGCGATGCGTTGTGGCGTGGGGAAGGCAAAGCAAAGCCCGTTCTCCTCCCTCTCCCCGCCCAAGCGGGGAGAGGGCTGGGGTGAGGGGATTTGAGTTTCAAAATAATCGGCCTCCTCTCCCCGGCCCTCTCCTCCTTTGGGGGAGGAGAGGGAGATAGGTTCGCCAAACCGTTTACACAGCAACGAAACGATTTGCCGGATTTGGACGATCTGTTTGGTCGAGGACAGAATGAACGATGCAAGACATTCCCACGGGTCCTGCCGCAGCACACGCAAACCGCGACAGGCCGCAACCGCATCGCGCATCGGCGCGTCATCGGGAAAAGTCTTGAGCACGGCGTCCAAATCCGCTTCGACCTGCAGGTAGTCGCGCAACCACTGCCAATCGGCGACTGGTCCGGCGGTTTCAGTGCGAATGCCGTCGCGCATTTGTGTCAAGCGCACCCAACGTTGGCCGATGACGCCCACCCAGGAATCATTGCAGGGATGCCAGCGGAAGGACTGGCCGGAGTCCAGCGTCGCGGCCAGATCGTAATCGCGGACGGGCAAAAAAATTTCCATTGCCGGCTTTATGATTGAAGACATTTTTTCAGGAACCACCAAGTGCGCCATATTCATTGCAAATGACGAATTACGAAACCCTAATGACTAAAGAATGACCAGGCTCCAATGAGCAAAAGCACAACAAACAAAGATTTGGAGATTTGATCATTGTGAATTATTTCGTCATTCGGATTTAGTCATTCGTCATTTCAGATTATGGCACGCCCAGAGATGCACGCGACGGAAGACGCGTTTGCCGATTTTGATTTCGAATTCGCCGAGGTCGGTGACGGACTCGAATTCCCGGAGCATTCGCGGCGGCAGGGGAAAAGGCGGCGACACTTCGCCGTAACCGACCGTTTGATGCGTCAGCCATTTCCAAAGCCAGCCGGGTTCGAGCGGGTAGGGGTCAAGTTCGCTGACGTAAATGGCGTTTTGGCCCTGGCGCTGGGCGCGGTAGTCGTAATCCGGCCAAAAGTAAAATTGGTTGTTCGGTTCATCCGAATCCACGCAATAAACGAGCGGCCCGGCTGGCAACGCCGCGCGTGCCTGCGGCAAATAAAATGTAAACAGTCCGGTCATGCCGTAATGATCGGCGATGATGAACGCGGGCCTGCCCCCGGCCTCCAATTTTTCGCGCTCGCCTTCGATCAGCGCGGTGGTCGGCTTCCACGCGCGCACGCGGCGCAAGGGGTCTTTTTCACCGGGCAATAATTGTCCGGCGACTTTGCCAATGAGATTGCTCTGGAACAGGATCGCCACGGCGAAGAAGCCCAGCGCGAGGCCGATCGCCAGAAAAGGTTTGGCGATGCGCCGCCGCTCGTCCCAATACGCGACCATCAGACAAAACATCGGCACCACGGCGGGCGCAATCCAATTGGGCAAAATCCGCGAATGAAACGACCAAAGCCAGTAGCCGAAGAAAACCGGAGCGCCCATGCAGAAAAAGTAAAGCCACAGCCCCGACATCTTGTGTCGGGGCTGTTTCCAAAAGGCGAACATTGCCCACAGTGCGCCGACGAAGAAAATCGGATTCAGCAGCCCGGCTTCCACAAACAGAAAGTCCCAAAAGTAGCGCATCGTCGGCTGCCACCGGCTGTTCAGACCGGCATTGCCGGCGACGTGATGGACGGTGATCCAGCCGTGTTGCGCGTTCCAGATGATGACCGGTGTGACGCAAACCAGGAAAATCAGCAACGCGAGCCACGGGCCGGGCCGTCGCAGATGCGCGCGTGCCGCCGGCCAAAGCGCGAAGAAAATTGCCCAGCACGCAATTTGGCAGGCCGCGGTGTATTTGCAGAGAAAACCGAGGCCCACGGCGAGGCCGACGACCAGCCAGTCGCGGGTTTTGCCATCCGGCTGCGCCGCGCGCCAGCCGGCCACCAGCGCCCACATCCAGCACAGCACCATCGGCGGATCAGTCGTTATCAAAATCGTCCCGATGCCAAGCAACGGCGCGGCGGTGACGATGAGCAACAGCCAAAACCCCGCCCGCGCGCTGACTTCGCGGGCAAAGAAGCGCAGCACCATCACGCTCAAAATGGCGGCGAACAACGGCGGGAAAAACCGGACGCCGAATGGCGTGTCGCCAAAAAGCGATGTGCTGACGAATTGAATCAGCGCAATGCCCGGCGGTTTGCTGTAATACGACAGCGCAAGGTGTTTCGACCAAAGCCATTGATAAGCTTCGTCCTTTTCCAAATCAATCGTGCCGCTGGCGATGTAAAGCCAGCGCGCGATGAGCATGACGAAGATTGCGATGTAGCCGAGGCGCAGCCACTCAATTTCCGATTTCCGATTTCCGATTTCCGATTTAATTTCAGTTGGCGGTTCCTGACTTTGGACTTCGGACTTTGGACTTTGGACTGGATTTAACAGCGAGGGCAATTGCGCGTGCCAGACCGGGAACCATTTTTTCCCAATCCACCGCCACCCCGCTTGCAGCGCAATCGCTCCCGCCGCCGCGTAACCCGCGCCCAGAATCGCGCCGACCAGCACGTCGCTGGGATAATGAACGCCGTTATAGACGCGCGAAAGTGAAACGGCGAGCGCCATCGGCAGCATGAACCAAAGGCTTCGCCGGTAAAAAATAAAAAGAATCATCGTGGCGGCAAACCAATTGGCCGCATGCGACGAAGGCATGCTGTTGCGGCTGCCTTTATTGGCCGCCATGTCCACGCCGTATTCATTAATCTGTGGCGGGATGTAGCCCTTGCCAGGGCTGCCGAACAGCCGCGCCTCCGACAACGTGACGAATGGGCGCGGACGGGCGACCGCGTGCTTGATGGTGTTGCAGATGAAGGTGTCGCCCAGCGGCAGGATTAAAAGCAGCAGCAGAACGCAAAGTCGCATGCGCGTGCCGCCCTTCCACAGCAATCCGACGACGAGCAAAATCAGGACGGGAAAGAAAAAGGCGTTGCCGCTTAAAATCGGCATGAGCCAGTCGAAGAAAGGATTGACCAGTGACCGGTTGACGAAAAAAAACAGATTCGTGTCCAGTGTTTGCAGCCAGTGCATCGGCGACAATGTAACGGAAAGCGGGAAGTTGAAAACTCAATTGCGCGTTGGAATGTTCGGAGTCCGTCTTCGCGTTGCTCCCGTCTTCACTGAGTTCCGACGCGGCAAGTCGACGCGACAGGGGGTTGAGGGTTTTTGCGCCTTGGGAGCGTTCAGCGGGTCGCCGAACGCGACAGGTCTGTCTTCACACGGTTTCGACGCGACAGGCCGGGGGCTTGTGCTGCCTGACAAGTTGAAGCTTTAACTCCAACGGCGGCGCGTTCAATAAACAATGATGGAGCGCACCGGATAACCCTTCAATTTCTCGCGGCCGTTCAGGAATTTCAATTCGATGAGAAAGCCAATTTCCAGGATTTGCGCGCCGAGCTTTTTCACCAGCGTGGCCGCGGCGGCGGAAGTGCCGCCCGTCGCGAGCAAATCGTCAATCAACACCACGCGTGCGCCCGGCTTGAGCGCGTCCCTGTGCATGGCAACGGTCGCCGAGCCGTATTCGAGCGCGTAATCCTGTTCGATGGTTTTATAGGGCAGTTTGCCTTTTTTGCGGATGGGGACGAACCCGGCGCGCAATTTCACGGCGGCGGCGGCGGCAAAAATAAATCCGCGCGCGTCAATTCCCACCACCGCGTCCACCGAACCGGGCTTGAATTTTTCCGTGAGCAAATCAATCGTGCCGGAAAACAACCGGGCATCGGCCAGCACGGGCGTGATGTCCTTGAACTGGATGCCCGGCTTGGGAAAGTCCGGAATGTTGCGGATGGCCTGTTCGATCTCCTTGGGCGTGGCGGTGGTTTGGGACATGGCGTCAGTCGTCTTTTTTTTGGGAGCTTTCGAGTTTTTCGATCATTTTGCGGAGTTTTCTCAACGCGAGATTCTGGATTTGGCGGACGCGCTCGCGCGTGACGCCGAATTTCCTGCCGACCTCCTCCAGGGTTTTTTCCGTGCCGCCGTCGAGGCCGAAGCGGCAGCGCAAAATTGTCGCTTCGCGCGCGTCGAGGTGCTTGACCATGTCCTGCAACATGCCGGTGATGGTTTTGTCTTTCAGATTTTCGTAGGGCGAGGTGGCGTTTTCGTCCTCGACCACATCGGAGAAGTAATTTGAATCGTCGTCACCGATGGGCGCGTCGAGCGAGGCGGGGCGGATGGCGGCCAGCCGCATCTGCCGGATGCGGGCGGCGGTCACGTCGAGTTCGTCGGCCAGTTCCTCGTCGGTCGGTTCGCGGCCAAACTCCTCCTGCAAACGCATCCCAATGCGGCGCATCTTGGAAATCTTGTCCACCAGATGCACCGGCAGGCGGATGGTCTTGGACTGGTTGGCGAGCGCGCGTTTGATGGACTGCTTGATCCACCATGAACCGTAGGTCGAAAGCTTGCCGCCCTTTTTCGGATCAAAGCGCTCGACGGCCTTCATCAAGCCGATGTTGCCTTCGCTGATCAAATCCAGCAGCGGCAGTCCGATGCCATCGTAATCGCGCGCGATTTTTACGACCAGGCGGAGGTTGGCCTTGATCATCAGCTCGCGCGCTTTTTTGTCGCCCTTTTTAATGCGCGCGGCCAACTGGACTTCCTCCTGCCGTGTGAGCAATTTCACCTGCCCGATTTCGCGCAGGTAAAGTTTGATGGCCGTGTCGCCGTCGTAAGTCGAACTATCCCGCTGGATGAATGCAGTGGTGTCACCTTCACCGGCCGGTTTCGGCGGGGCGGGCGCTGGAACGGCAGGCGCAACGGGCGCGGGCGCGGAAACTTTTGCGCGGCGCACGGCAACCAAGGGTCGGGTTGCGCGCCGTTTGGATTTGGCTGCTTTGCGTTTTTGCGTCTTGGCCGCCATAAAACGAAGGAAACGTTACGACCTAAACGCCCGTCGGCAAGAAAATTAAAAGTTGGTTCACCACTTTAGCGTGTCGCGACAACCTGAAGGTTGAACTCCAGCGTGACTATCTCCGGCTGTCGCGCGCGAGAGTGATGTAGTAAAGCAACGTCAACATGCTGCTGACCAGTGCGGCCACGTAAGTCAACGCGGCAGCGTCCAAAACCTTGCTCACACCTGCGCGTTCCTGCTCATGTACGAGGCCAAGCCGGAACAATTGTTCCTTGGCACGGCGGCTGGCGTCGTATTCCACCGGCAACGTGACGAGTTGAAACAGCGTCATCACTGCGAAAATGGCAATGATAATGGGGAGAACAACTTTCATCAGTCCAAGAAAGAGGCCGAGAAAGAAAATGCCCATGTAGGCCATGCTCGCGAACTGCGTGACCGGCACCAGCGCCATGCGCACATTGAACAGTCCGTAGGCCGCTTGATGCTGGAGCGCGTGACCGGATTCATGCGCGGCGACGCCGACGGCGGCCACCGTCCGGCCATGAAAATTGTCCGATGACAGAAACAGCGCACGTTTGGCCGGGTCGTAATGGTCGCTCAAGCGTCCGGGGATTTCCTCCACCGGCACGTTGGTGAGACCGGATTGGTCGAGGATTTCGCGCGCGGCCTCCGCACCCGTCATGCCGGACTCGACGACCACCTGGCTGTATTTGCCGTAAGCCGAGGTCAACTTGATCTGCGCCCAGATGCCGATGAGCAATCCCGGCAGGGCGAACAAAAGATACAATGGATCGAAATAAAACATATTTTTTATCAATCAAATAGACAGCGCGTTCGCTGTTTTCATTCAAACGGGGCGTGCCGCCTTTGCTGGAATAGAACACAAATTGAGCAGATGTGCAATGTAAGTTACTTCAGCGGAAAGTCAGTTTTTTACAATCTTTACTCCACAGTAAAAGAATAATGCCGCAAACAATAAACATTATGCAAATTGTCGACTGATAAAAATATGCTTGGACATTACGATGTTGTGTAAGATCGGCTGCATATAGGTAAAGCTGATCATATGAATATTCAGGAGGATGATTGGGACCAAAGAATTTTGCTAAAAACCAAACAGAATGTTTTGCTAAAGCACGTGTTGCAAATAACTCAAAAAATCCAACCAAAATGCCGAACACGGTCGCAAAGATTCCCAAGGCTAAAATTAAACTACGCTTTCTTTTCATAATCTCATTTTATTATTTTCACTGATTCGCGGTTCCAAACTTTCTCAAACCGCATCAGGTTACGCGCGCCGTTTTCATTTGGGAGGGTCGCCGTGTCGGCGACCCCAATCTATTTTTGGGACGGCGACACGCCGTCCCTCCCAATAACAAGTTCAGATTTCCAGCACTTTCTCAAACCGCGTCAGATTCCGGGCGCCGTTGTTCGTGACGAGCGCGACGTCTTCCAATCGCACGCCGCCGATTTCCGGATAATAAAGCCCCGGCTCGACGGTCACAACGTGGCCGGGTTGGAGTTTGCCGGTGGAATTTGCGCCCACGCGCGGCGATTCGTGGATTTCCAGACCGAGTCCGTGGCCCGTGCCGTGAAAGAATCCTTCCATGCGCCCGTGGTGGCGGCGGGTCTTGTAACCTTGCCGCTCAAAAAATTCCTGCACGTCGCGATGGGCGTCGCCGGTTGGGATGTTCGCACGGATTTTTCGGAACGCGATGTTTTGTCCGCGCAGCACGGTGTCGTAAAGCTTGCCAACCGCTTCACTGGCGCGTCCGCGCACGACGGTGCGGGTGATGTCGCCGAAGTAACCGGTTTTTTGCGAGCGCGGAAAAATATCAATGATGATCGGCTCGTGCGCGCGCAGCGGCCCGTAGCCGCGTTCGTGCGGGTCGCACGCCTGCCGTCCGCCGGCGACAATGGTGTTGGCGGCCAGCCCGCCCGCCTGAAGAATCGCGCAATCAATCACCGCGCGCAGTTTTTCCGAAGTCAACGGCAGGTTGTGGTAAAGGAGTTTGCGGTCGCGGCCAATTTTGGCCGTGCGCAGGACTTGCATCGCCTCGGCCATGCCGACCTCGGCCATTACCAGCGCGGCGGAAATTTTTCTGACTTCGGCGGCGGATTTGATTTCACGTTCCGGGAAAAAATTACCCGGACGGGCTTTGACCGGGATGCCGAGTTTTTCCAGGTCCGTCGCCAAACCGAGCGGAAAATTATCCGGCACGGTGACGCGGCGAATTCCTTTTTCACGCAGAACCTGCCGGACGACGTGGGCGAGGCCGGGTCGCATGATTCCCTGGGCGCGGAGTTGTTGCTGATATTGGCCGAGTGACGCGACGCGGCAGTGCGGGGCTTGGGCGCGGGCGCGGTCAATTTCCAAATCACTCATCACCATGAGGGGGCGGCCACTGGTGCGAAGGTAAATGAACGGGTCGGGCACAAACGTGCCGACGGCGTAAAGCATGTTCGCGTCGCGTTCGCTGTCCGCGACCATGAGCAAAGTGTCTCGTTGCATTTGATCAGGGACGCGCCGCAGCGCGTCCCTACCTTGCGTCGGTAGGGCGGCACTGCCCGCCGCCCATTCTAAGTTCCAAAAAGCCGGTCGCCCACGTCGCCGAGGCCGGGCAAAATATAACCTTTGTTGTTCAGCCGCCGGTCAATTGCGGCGGTGAAAATCGGCAGTTTCGGGTAACTTTTCCGCACGCGGCGGATGCCTTCGGGCGCGGCGACCAGATTCACGAGCCGCACCTGTTTCGCGCCCTGCCCGGCCAGCAAATCCAGCGCGGCCACGGCGCTGCCGCCGGTCGCCAGCATTGGATCAATCAAAATGACTTCAAACCGGCTCAGGTTTTTCGGCAGGCTTTTGTGATAAAACTGCGCGCGCAATGTCGTTTCCTCGCGCTTGAGACCGATGAAACCGACGCGGGCGTTGGGAATCAGTTGCAAAATGGAATCGAGCATGCCGAGGCCGGCGCGGAGCACGGGCACGAGAACGACTTCGCGTTTGAGCCGAAAGCCGCGCGCGGGCGCGAGCGGCGTTTGCACGGAAATGGGACGGGTGGCGAACGAGCGCGTGGCCTCGTAAAGCATGAGCGAGGCGATTTCACCCAGCAGGCGGCGGAATTCCTGGGGCTGCGTCCGTTTGTCGCGCAACCGGGTGAGGTTGTGCTGCACCAGCGGGTGCGCGATGACGGTGACGCCTTTCACGTCAGTTCACAAACGTGGGCGACAGGAAATAAAGCTGCCCGGCCTGCAACTTGGGCATCTCCAGGCCGAGGTCGAGCTTGATGTCGTGCGCCGCTCCGCTCTGCCCGAAGAGGCGCAGAAACTCGGAAATGTCGTAGCGCTCGCGGTATTCGATCAGGTTGGCCTTGGTGATGCCGGCGATTTTTTTCGTGGCTTTCACCGCGTCATCGAAATTGCCGAGTTCGTCCACGAAGCCATACTTGAATGCTTGCGTTCCGGAAAGCACGCGGCCATCGGCGTAATTGGTCCAATTGTTGACGAGCGCGTGGCCTTCGGTCTTGTTTTTTTCGTGGGCGGCATTGCGGCCTGAGGCGACGACGTTCTTGAATTTTTGATACGTCTCGTCAATCAAGCCCTGCACCATCACTCGTTCCTCCGCCGGAATTTCATTCGTGCTGCGCTCGCCGCTGAGCATGTCCTTGTACAGGCCGCTCTTGTAAGTCACCGGCGCGAGGCCGACTTTGTCCATCAATCCGCGATAATTCCACGTGTGCAAAATCACGCCGATGCTGCCGGTGATGGTGAGTTCGTTCGCCACAATCCAGCGGCAGGGCGCGGAAACGTAATAACCGCCGGACGCCGCCAGACTGCCCATGGAACAAACCACCGGCTTGTGCGATTTATCCTGAAAATCGGCGACGGCCTTGTTAATTTCGTCCGAGGCCATCACCTCGCCACCCGGTGAATCCACCTTCAAAATCACTGCCTTGACCCGGTCATCATCATTCGCGCGGTCAAGCTGCGCTTTGATTACGTCCACCATGTTGTTGCCGGTTTGGTTCCTTGCGTTATCGGTGATGATGCCATTGATCGTGACGACGGCGATTTTGCCGCGCACGCCGTTGTCTTCGAGCAGACATTCTTCGAGCCGCGGGCCAACGTCGCGGGTGGTGGTGGTCCGGAAACCGCTTCTCAATCCCGAACTCAGTCCGGAACTCAGCGCCCGCGAAAGGAACTGGGTGAAAATGATCAGGACACAGAAAACCAGAAACACGGACAAAATGATGGTCGTAATCATCCAGCCGCGGCCGCGTCGGGGCTTGGCGGGCGGTGGCGGCGTGATGATCGGTGGCGGCGTCAACGGCGGCGGCACGCCCGGCGAAGAAAAGGACGAATTTTCCATAACGCCCGCAAACTAGCGCACAACGGGCAGGGGAGCAAGGTGGATTGACTTCAATTCTCAATCGTCCTCGTCGTCGTCCTCGTTCTCGTAATCGGGAACAAAAACCGGGAACGAGGACGAGGACGAGAATGAGGACGAACGCAGTTCGGCTTCACCAATACTGATGCACGAGCGGGCGAATCTGTGCGTCGTAAATCGCGCGGATTTTTTTCATCGCGTCGGCGGACAACGACGGCAAGTCCGACGCCGCGATGTTCTCCACGACCTGGCCCGGATGTTTCGCGCCGGGAATGGCGCACGTCACCGCCGGAGATTCCAGAATCCACCGCAACGCCAGTTGCGCCATCGTCGCGCCGGCGGGCACGAACGCTTTCAACTCTTCCACCGCGCGCAGGCCGGTTTCGAAATCCACACCGGAAAACGTCTCGCCGCGGTCGAATGCCTCGCCGTGACGGTTGAAATTCCGATGGTCGTCCTTCGCAAATTTTCTGTCGCGCGAGATTTTGCCGGACAACATTCCCGACGCCAGCGGCACGCGCGCGAGGATGCCGACCTTGCGCTTTTGCGCCTCCGGGAAAAGCAATTCCGCCGGACGTTGCCGGAAAATGTTATAGATGATCTGGATTGTTTGTACGCTGGGAAACTCGATGGCTTTGAGCGCTTCCTCGACCTTTTCCACGCTCACGCCGTAATACCGCAGCTTGCCCGCTTTCACGAGGTCGTCGAGGATGCCGAACACCTCGGGCATGTATAAAACCTGGATCGGTGGGCAATGCAGTTGCAGCAAATCAATCGTGTCGGTGTTCAGGTTCTTCAGGCTGCGTTCGATGAATGCCGTGAGATTCTCGCGGCTGTAACCTTCCGGCGTCTGCTGCGGCAGCCGGCGACCCGCTTTGGTGGCGATGTAAAATGTTTCCTTCCGCTCCTTTTTCAATTTGGCGAGCAGTTGTTCGCTGTGGCCATCGCCGTAAACATCCGCCGTGTCGAAAAAATTCACGCCGCCGTCGAGCGCGGCGTGCAAAGCGGCGAGCGATTCTTTATCCTCGACAGGTCCCCATGTGCCACCGATGGCCCACGCGCCAAAACTGATTTCCGAGACCTTCCAACCCGTCCGGCCCAGTTCGCGATATTTCATGCGGGCAAACTACACGAAAAATTCTTTAACGCAAAGTCGCAAAGGCGCAAAGGAAGCACCGTAGGCGCGGCATCTTTGTAGTTCATCAGTCAAAATAAGAAAGCTCCGTCAGGAGCGGCATATCTTTGATGTCGCTCCGCTGGAGCTGGAATTTGTTTTATGTGGGATTCTACAAATATGGCGCGCCTACGGCGCTTCCTTGCAAAAATCCGTAATACAATCCTGCAACTTCGCGCACGGACGATAAAGATTTGGACTGCGGTGGCAGAGCGCAGCGACGACACCGCTTTCCGTGCTGACGGTTGCTTCCAAAAGCGGCGTGGCTCCCGCCCTGCGGGATTCCCGCCGCAGTCCAAAATCTGTGGTTGCGGCCAAAGGCCGCGTTAGGTTCATCCTTGTCTCATCCCGCCTTCGTTTTGCTTCGGCGCGACAAGCCGTGGCTGAAATTTCGCGCCTTTGCGTCTTGGCGTCTTTGCGTTAAATTCGGGCGCTGATTATGCAAGCGGAGAAATTGACCCTCAAATCGCAGGAGGCGCTGTCGGAGGCGCAACGCCTCGCGCGCGAATCGTCACACCAGGAAATGGACGGCGAACATCTGCTGCTGGCCCTGCTCGGCCAGTCGGAAAGCCTCGTCCCCGAACTGCTCCAGAAAATCGGCGTCGCACCCGCGAAATTGCAGTCCGAACTGGAGCGCGATTTGTCCCGCCGCCACAAGGTTGAAGGCGGCGCGGAGGTTTATGCCAGCCCGACCCTGCGCAAGGCGCTCGACGCCGCGCAATCCGAGGCCGGCAAGCTCAAGGACGATTACGTCAGCACCGAACATCTGCTGCTCGGCCTGCTGGACGATGGCGGTTCGTCGTTGAAGAAGATTTTTCAAACGCACGGTCTCAAGCGCGACACGGTTTTGAAGGCACTCGCCGATTTGCGCGGCAACCAGCGCGTGACCGACCCGAATCCCGAGGACAAGTTCCAGGCGCTCGACAAATACGGGCGCGACCTCACCGCGCTGGCGCGGCAGGGGAAGATTGACCCGGTCATCGGCCGCGATGAGGAAATCCGCCGCGTCATGCAGGTGCTGACGCGCCGCACCAAAAACAATCCGGTGCTCATCGGCGAACCCGGCGTGGGCAAGACGGCGATTGCCGAAGGCCTGGCCCGGCGCATCGTCAGCGGCGACATTCCCGAATCGCTCAAGAACAAGCGGCTCGTGGCGATGGACCTCAGCGCGATGATTGCCGGCGCGAAATATCGCGGCGAATTCGAGGATAGGTTGAAGGCGTTCCTCAAGGAAATCGTCGCCAGCGAAGGGCGAATCATTTTGTTCATTGACGAACTGCACACGATTGTCGGTGCGGGCGCGGCGGAGGGCGCGACGGACGCGGCGAACATCATGAAACCGCAACTGGCGCGCGGCGAACTGCGCTGTGTCGGCGCGACGACGCTCGACGAATATCGCAAATACATCGAAAAAGACCCGGCGCTGGAACGCCGTTTTCAGCCGGTGCTGGTCGCCGAGCCGACGGTGGAGGCGACCATTGCGATTTTGCGCGGGTTGAAGGAACGCTACGAAGTCCATCACGGCGTGCGGATTCAAGATTCCGCGCTCGTTGCGGCGGCGACGCTGTCGCATCGCTACATCACCGACCGGTTTCTGCCGGACAAGGCGATTGACCTGATGGACGAGGCGGCGTCGCGCATCAAAATGGAACTGGATTCCAAACCGACGGAACTGGACCAGCTCGACCGGCAGATTTTGCAGTTGGAAATCGAGCGGACTTCGCTGGCCAAGGAAAAGGACGCCGCGAGCAAGGAACGGCTCAAGCGGCTCGATGGTGAGCTGGCGAATTTGAAGGACAAATCCAAGGCGCTCACCGCCCAGTGGCAGAATGAAAAGGCCGCCGTCAATGCCGTCAGCGTGGTTCAATCCCAGCTCGAGCAGGCAAAGCTGGAACTGGAACAAGCACGGCGGCGCGGGGATTTGACAAAATCCGCCGAGATTCAATACGGAAAAATCCCCGACCTGGAAAAGAAACTCGTGACGATGGAACGTGCTGCCGGCGTCCCGCCGGCAGGCAAAGTCGGGCAAGATGCCCGACGCACATTGTTACGCCAGGAAGTGACCGACGAAGACATTGCGAAGGTCGTGGCGGCGTGGACGCACATTCCTGTGAGCCGGATGCTCGAAGGCGAACGGCAGAAGCTGGTGAAGATGGAGGAACGGCTCGCGCAACGCGTGGTCGGGCAGAAGGAGGCGATCAAGGCCGTGTCCGATGCCGTGCGCCGCGCCCGCAGCGGATTGCAAGACCCGAACCGGCCCATCGGTTCGTTTATTTTCCTCGGCCCGACGGGTGTCGGCAAAACCGAGACGGCCCGGGCGCTGGCGGAATTTTTGTTCGACGACGAGAACGCCATGATCAGGATAGACATGAGCGAATACATGGAGAAACACACCGTGTCGCGGCTCATCGGCGCGCCGCCGGGCTACGTCGGTTACGAGGAAGGCGGGCAATTGAGCGAGGCGGTGCGGCGGCGGCCGTATTCGGTCGTGTTATTCGATGAGATTGAAAAGGCGCATCACGACGTGTTCAATGTTTTGCTACAGGTGCTTGACGACGGGCGGCTCACGGACGGACAAGGGCGGACAGTGGATTTCAAGAACACCATCGTCATCATGACCAGCAACCTCGGCTCGCCCATCATTCAGGAATATTTCCTGGGGAGCGCAGGCGGCTCGCCTGCCGTGTCCGGCGGCCCGCCGGGCACTCGTTCAACTATTCAAAAGAAGAAGTTAGAAGGTGGAGATTTCGGCGAGCCGCCGAAATCAGCACGCGAGCCGCGTGCGCTCCCCACCGAATTGGAAAAGGAAATCATGGCCGAGTTGAAAAAACATTTCCGGCCGGAATTCCTGAACCGCGTGGACGACGTCATCATCTTCCAAAGCCTCGACGAAAGCGAACTGGAGCGCATTGTGGACATCCAACTGGAGAAATTGAAGAAGCGCCTCGCGCAACAGCAACTTACGCTGGACGTGGACAGTGCGGCGAAGAAGCTGCTGGCGAAGGAAGGCTACGACCCGCAATTCGGCGCGCGCCCACTCAAACGCGCCGTGCAGGAACACATTCTCAACCCGCTTTCGTTGCGCCTGCTCGAAGGCGAATTCAAGCCGGGTGATAAAATCAAGGTCAGCGCGAAGGACGAAGGTTTGCTCTTCAATAAAAAGTAACTTGATCCAGACGGTCATCGTGGCTCGGGTGTTTTTTAATCGAACAGTTGTTTTGCGATTGACATTATATTAGTTCTGTGGATACAATCACATTTAAGAAAGGGTTTCCATTTATGTTAAATAGACTTCTCGCGAGGACAGGCAGGTGCCATCCATCTTTCTGCTGCATCGGGTTAAGCAGTTTGTTGGCACTGGGTTTGTTTAACGGCCCAAAGGCGGGCGCACAACCCGGATTAGTCGATCCCACTTTCAACGCCGGCATTACAAATTCCACGGTGGCAGATTTGATCTTGCAGCCGGATGGACGCATTGTCGTTCGAACCGGCTTTCCCGATTATGCTCTGGCAAGATTGGAGAAGGATGGCGCGTTGGATTCCAGCTTTAATCCCGGCCTCCCGTTGGGAAGCAAAGTCAATTGGATGGGATCGCAGCCTGACGGCAAAATTGTCATTGCCGGAAATTTCCTGGAGGTGCAAGGCGTGCCGCGTCCGTGTCTGGCGCGCTTGAATGCGGATGGAACCTTGGACGACAGCTTCGTGCCACAGATCATCGCGGCCAACATCCCACCTCCGCCTACGAATGCTCCGCCGATGTCATCAACTCCAACAAATAGCATCGGCATGCTTCTGGTGCAACCGGATGGAAAGGTGCTGGTCAGCGAAATGTTTTATATGACTGCAACGAACGGCAGCAAGTTGCCGGCGCTCATCCGTTTTAATTCTGACGGTTCAATCGACAACACTTTTGCCGTATTCACGAACACTCCTTACCGGATGGCCTTGCAATCCGATGGCAAGATTCTCATAGCTCAAACCATTTACTGGAATCCCTATCCCGGATCGAACACCGTTTATCGGCTCAATTCAGACGGCACGCGTGACCCAAGTTTTACACAGGTGAACATTGCCGGGTGGGTCAACACGTTTTCATTACAGGACGCCAATATAATCATTGGCGGATACATTTTTCGTGTGAATGGAATTAACTCGGGTTGGGTGGCGCGTTTGAATGCAAATGGACAGCTGGACACCAGTTTCCATTCGGATGCTTATGATTACGGCAATGGAGTTATTACCGCAATTCCACAGGTTGGTGGGAAAGTCCTGATTGCTGGCACCTTTTGGAACACAGGTTCCTCGAACCGAAACTTGGCACGCCTGAATCCAAATGGTTCTCGGGATACTACCTATGCATCCACAGGAGCGAACAGCTATGTTTACGCGCTGGCCTCGCAACCGGACGGCAAAGTGCTCGTGGGTGGCGAATTCACGACCATTAGTGGCGCTTCCGTTCCACGACTGGCGCGGTTGACCGGCGATTCAGACGCCGGTCCGGGAACGGTGGTTTTTGATTCGCCAACGGTTGAAGTGTTCGAAAATGCCGGCTCGGTGACGCTCACCGTGAATCGAATCTGGGGGAAACAAGGTGACGTGACGGTAAATTATCAGACTCAAGCGGGTTCGGCGGTCGCGGATTCCGACTATGAGGAACAAAGCGGAATTCTTGTATTTCATGACGGTGAAACCACGAAGAACCTGACCGTGCCGATCAACGACGATTCATTCATTGAGGATCTGGAATCCTTCCAGGTCATGCTCAGCGAGCCTGGCGGTGGTGTCATCGTGGGAGCGCAAAGCAATTGCGTCGTAAAAATACTGGATGATGACGGCCCTGCGAGTTTTGATCCGACGTTCGCAGTTCATCAAGGCGTGCTCGATGGGGCGGTTAATGGAGTGGTGATTCAATCGGATGAACGGTTGGTGGTCGGGGGATGGTTCCAGCAGGTGTCCGGAGTGCCGAGAAAAGGAGTGGCCAGGCTGAATCAAAATGGAACGCTTGACACGGCTTTTGATCCGGGCTCAGGTCTGGATTTCGGCGGTAACGCTGGATGGCTCAATCTGGTGAAACTTCAGGGGGATGGGAAACTGCTGGTCGCAGGCATCTTCAACAAAGTCAACGGCACCAACCGGAATTATGTGGCGCGCCTGAATTCGGACGGCTCTCTGGACACGAGTTTCGATGATGGATCGGGACCGGCAGCCGGTGGCATTGTCGGGGACGTTTGGGGAATGGAAATGCTGGCAGATGGAAGGATCATCGTGGGTGGCTGCTTTACGACCTACAACGGCATCGCTCGCAACGGACTCGCGCGGTTGAATACAAATGGAACCGTGGATGCCTCGTATCAACCGGCAGGCGCCAACACCGTTGTTCCGTTCGGATTGAAAACCGATGGCAAAATAGTCTTCGCTGGAATGTGGGATGATTATGCCAGATGCATCAACGCGGATGGCACCACGACCCGCACGAATGCGGATGGCACTACGAATATCATCTTCATCGTGACCGCCAACAATATCATCCGGCAAATCAGTTCATTGCCGGATGGGAATACGATGCTCGCTGGAAGTTTTACCAGCTTGAATGGACAGGCGCGGCGTTGTCTGGCCCGGCTGCTTCCAGACGGATCGGTGGATGCCACGTTCGTGCCTGATTTGAATCTGTTCTGGAATGGTTCTTCTTCGCCCTACATATACAGATTTGCGGTGCAAGCTGACGGAAAAGTTCTGGCTGCGGTTAAATCCTATGTCAGTCCGAGCGGAAACTATCTCGTTCGATTTCATAATGATGGCACGCTGGATAGTGATTTTGAACCAATGCGGTTTGCCATCCCTGCGGGGGACAATGACACGATTTCGACGATCAGTTTTCAAAGTGACAACAAAATAATTGTGGGCGGACAGTTTCAGACGGTAAACGACCTGTCCCGGCCCTACCTGGTTCGGCTCAAGGGCGGGGATAAGAGCGGCAGCCGTCCCTTGCTGGTAAAATCCCTTGATCTTTTGGTGGGTCAGTGCGGGTTGTCGCTGGCGGTCGCGCCGGCAAAGCCGTTCGTGCTGCAAACCTCAACCGACATGCTGAACTGGAAAGACTTGTCGACCAATACCGTCCTGACCAGCACGTTTTACGTTATTGATGATCGGATCGCTGGTTCCGACCGGTGTTTCTATCGCGTGAAGCAATTGGTCCCATGAAGTTCGCCAAGTGCGCTTCATCGGCTTACCTGCGGTGATCACCTTGCTCCTACGCTGGCGGGCTTCGGCAGCGTATTGACTCGCGCCCGCTCAAGCGTGCCGTGCAGGAACATATTCTCAATCCGCTGTCGATGCGCCTGCTCGAAGGGGATTTTAAACTTGGAGATAAAATTAAAGTTTCAGCCAACGACGGTGAATTGGTTTTCCAGAAGAAATAGCCTTGGAGATACGCAGGGTTGCAAAAAGGTTGAAAATATGAACAGGGCAGGGATTCGAAAGTCTAAGATTATAAGTCTATGACCAGGAATTCTTCTCATCGCGCTTTCACGCTGATTGAACTCCTCGTGGTCATCGCCATCATTGCGATTTTGGCGGCGCTCTTGCTGCCTGTCCTGGCCAAGGCGAAAGACCGCGCCAGGACGATCTCCTGTGTGAACAATTGCCGACAACTTGCCTTTGCCTGCCATCTCTACCTGACGGACAATGAAGACAAATTTTGCGATACGTCCGTTGTCCGTGGCGATAACGTGATCCGCAGGGCCTGGTTCAATCTGCTTTCGCCCTACACTGGAACCACAAATCTGCTGCATTGTCCTGCATTTCAAGTCAAGGCAAACGCGGTTATGGCAGGCAACTACCCCACCGCGCCGGAAGACGCGGCCTTTTCAAATTACGGATTGAACTTTCACGTCGGAGGCTTCGACTGGCCGGACATCTGGCCGGAGTCCACGTATCCCCCCGCGCGTTTGGGCGCCATCCGAAATGCCTCCGCGACCGTTCTCCTGGCCGACAGCGGCACGCTGGCAGTGAACACCACCGATCCAGCTCTTTGCGTCACTCCGCAATCTCCCCAGAAAGCCGGCGGTTTTGTGCTCAACGACCCGGCGGATACCCAGCCCAACTCTTTGGTCGTTTCACCCATCAACCCCGACTGGTGCGGGCCGGAGCTTCGCCACAATAACGGAAGAAGTGCGGTTGGCATGACGGACGGTCACGTGGAAATAAAAAAGGCATCGGAGTGGTATTGGGCCCGAACGCCGTGGCTGTATCCGGCAAATGGGGGCTGATGGCAAGGAAGGTTACGACCCGCAATTCGGCGCGCGTCCGCTCAAACGCGCCATTCAGGAATAAATTCTCAATCCGCTTTCGATGCGCCTGCTCGAAGGCGACTTGAGCGGCTTGGGAAGCCGCGAAAGGAATTTGTTCCGCCCTGCGGGACGAAGGCCGCTAGGCCGAGCGAGCGGGCGCGAGCGAGTCCATTCAAGCCCGGCGATAAAATCAAGGTTGCTGCGGACGGCGAGGGTTTAGCGGTCAAGGCGAAGTGACGCGTGTAGCGCAGGCTTTCCAGCCTGCGGGTTCATGGGACATTCCTGTCCCGTGTTCCGAACTGGCGACTGGAAAGTCGCCTGAACCCGCAGACAGGAATGTCTGCGCTACGACAAACACTAGCCCCGCTCAAGCGCGCCGTGCAGGAACAGGTGCTCAATCATCGTTCACGATTTCCAGTTCAACGGTGGCGGGTTCAAGGTCTGGCGCGGTCGCCGTTATCCTGACCTTGTCGGCGGCGATTGTGGATTGGAGGATGGCCAGCCCTCGGCCATGATAAGCCTTGCGGGTCGGGCCTTGATAAGGCTCCGGGCTGTTCAGGTCGCCGTTCTCAATGCCAAGAAGCGCTGCGGGGCCGCTGACTTCAAACGTCACTTCCGGCTCGGCGTCCGGGACGCGCACGCCCTGGGCATCCACGATCCGGAACTCCAAATGACAGATGTCCTTGCCATCGGCATGGAGCCGGGTCGTGTCGGGCGTCAATTCGATCCGGCTGGCCGTCCCGGCGGTTTTCAAGGTGTATTCGCAAACGTCACCGCGGTTGGCGCGGCCCACGGCCTTGAGCACGCCCGGTTCGTAGGGAACCGTCCACCGCAACACGCCATTCGTGGCTTCGGAAAGGCGTTTGGTCCCGATGAACTTGTCGTTGAGGGTCAATGTGACTTCGGGGCAATTCACGTAGCAAAGGACGGTGACCGTGGCGTTCGACGGCCAGTTCCAATGTTCCAAGCCGCCAAAACCACGCCGTCCCGGTTCCCGGTTTCCACCGGCGACACAAAGATAGACCGTCGGCTTGCTGCTCCAGAGACTTTGCCGGAACCAGGCGACGGGTTTCTTGAACCCGCACAGATCGAGCAACCCGGCGCCGCTGGCGCGGTTCGGCCATTCTCCCGCCTCACCCAGATAATCAATGCCGGTCCAGAGAAACTGGCCGGCTACGTAATCGTTGTCCCGCACCGCAGTCCAGGCATTGTATTGCTGGCTGTTTTCACTGCCAAAGATGATCCGCCCGGGAAACTTTTTGTGGTCATCCGCATAGCGCGATTCCTGGTAGTTGTATCCCACCGCGTCCAGCAGTTCCGGCAGGCCGACGGCTTCGGACATCGGCAGGTTGGCCAGCGCCGCCGTCACCGGGCGCGTGCGGTCCAGCGATTTCACGGCGGCAATGAGCGGCCGGGCACGCTTGACCAAGTCCTGCGCGGGCGGGTTCCCCGGCTGGTAATCCGCGTCCAACACCGGGTCCGTGAACGGATCGTTCGCGTAATCAATCTCGTTGCCGATGCTCCAGAGGATCACACACGGGTGGTTCCGGTCCCGGCGGACCAGGTCTTGAATGTCGGCGACCGACCATTGCTCGAACACCTCGGCGTAACCGAACCGGCTCGGCAGACCCGCGTTCCGGCCATTGACCCATTTCTTCTTGGACGGGGTGAATTCGTCGAAGGCTTCGTCTTTCACCAGCAAACCCAGCCGGTCGCAAAGGTCCAGCAGTTCCGGCGCCGGCGGATTATGGCTGGTGCGGATGGCATTGACGCCGAGTTCCTTCAACCGGCGCAAACGCCGCTCCAGCACCTTGTCCGGCACCGCCGCGCCGAGGCAGCCGGCATCGTGATGCAGGCAAACTCCCTTGAGCTTCAGTGGTTGGCCGTTGAGCAGAAAACCCTTGTCGGGATCAAAGGCGGCCGTGCGAATCCCGAAAGCCGTTGTGGTTTCATCCACCATGGTTGCCCCGGCCTGCAACCGGCTGCGGAGCGTGTACTGCGTCGGGGAATCCGGCGACCATAATTGCGGCCGGCTGATTTTGATCTTTTGGACCACGGTTTGCGCCGTTCCCTTTCCCGCGGTTTTCGAGGTGGTCAGGCTGCCCGCGAACCGGCCATCCGGTCCCAGAATGTCCGATTGAATCGAAAAGGTTTTTTCCCGGTCGGAATGGTTTTCGACCGTGGTTTCGATGCGGACGACCGCTTCGTCAGTTGTGACTTTTGGCGTGGTGACATAAGTGCCCCAATGGCCGATGTGCAATGGGTCGGTCACGCGCAGGCGCACGTGGCGGTAGATGCCGGAACCGGTGTACCAGCGCGAGTCGGCAAACCGCGAATGATCCACCCGCACCGCGACGACATTTTCATCCGGGCCAAACTTCAGGCCGGGTGTCAGGTCAAACGCAAAGCTGGAATACCCGTATGGCCGCGCGCCCACGAACACGCCGTTGATCCAGACCTCCGAGTAATCGTAAATGCCGTCGAACTCGATCGTGACGGCCATGCCTTTTTGGGCGGGGTCGAGATGAAAATGTTTGCGATACCAGCCGAGGCCGCCGGGCGCATAACCGTTGCCGCTGCCATAATCGGCACGGAACGGCCCTTCGATGCTCCAGTCGTGGGGCACATTCACGTGACGCCAGCCGGAATCATCAAATGCCGGCATGGCGGCGGTGGGAAAATCGCCCTTGCTGAAACGCCAGTCGAAATCAAAGTCCTCAACCATCCGGGCGGATGCGACCGTGCGGTTGGGCGCTGGCCCGCCGTCACGCAACTCCGCCGTGGCGCCGGTCCGGGCCAGCAGTAATAAAACTGCCGCCCAGGCAAGCTGTCCTGGCAAATTCACTTTCATTTCGCGGCCTGATTTCCGGGAACCGCGGTGGTTTTAGCCGGAGCAACCGGTTTTGTCCACCGACTTCGGCGAGCCGAAAAGGAATTTCAGCCGCGCATCACACCGCGACCACTTTCACGCGCGGAGAAAAACCAAGTTTGCGGAGAAGTTCTTCGCAATCTTCCCACGCGAGACCGAACGCGCGCACGTCGGCGACACCAAGACGGGCGATGACGGACGAAAGCGTCTTGGCATCGCGCTCGGCAAACTCGCCGTCCATGAGGGCGCGCTCCGACCAGTCCACCAACTGCGCCAGCGTGATCTCGTGATGGAGATAGGCGGCAATCTTGTCGGCGACGGTTTGTTTGGTGATCGTCATGACTGTACGTTCTGCGTCCGCGTGCTCATGAATGGCAGATAAGCCTATTCGTTTCTCCGCCACAGAGGAACGCAAAAAACCGCCAAGAATTTGAACCGCTGTTAAACGATGATGTCCGCTGATTCAAAAGGGCTGTAAGCCCGATAGATGATAGCCCAGGGCAAGCGAAGTGAAACGAGCGCCGCCCTGGGTTAATCGTAAAAAGAATCCAAGCCCTGTAAGGGCGGCAGAAAACTGGCAAACCAATTGGAGAGCGGCTACGAGGTGCGTGTGAGTGTCGGGCGCACCTTGACACTGCGACGGAGCGCCGAACTCCGATTCGGCAAGGTTCGCAGGGAATCGCCCGTTCATGCCGATTCGGAGATCGGCGCTCCGCTTTCCGTGATGCCGCATAGTTGCAGTGTCAAGGTGCGGGTGAGTGTCGATCCCGATGTTTTCCGCGAGGGCGCGGAAAACAGCACCCGAGACGGGTGCGCTCCCGAGCAACTTCGGAGTTCGGATCTATTTGGCCTTGCTCTCCAGTGAAAAAAAGGTGCGATTCCAGCGGGGCCGCCAGTGATTCTTTTTATCGAGGGAAAGAACCACGCTCGTCGCGCGGCCCACGATTTGACCACGCGCCACCGTGCCGAAATAACGCGAATCAAAACTGTCATCGCGATTGTCGCCCATCATGAAATAGTGGCCGTCAGGAACCTGCACCGGCGCGAAGGTGCGCATCGCGGGAACTCCGTTGATGGCCATTACGGCGTGCGGACAGGCGGGAAGTTTTTCCGTCGCGAAAATGCTGCGTTCGCGCTCAGCCCCGGAAAGTTGCCCCGCCATTTCCGGGTCCGGTGACGCATATTCCACGGGCTGGCCATTGATGACCAGCCGTTCATTTCGCAGCTCAACGGTGTCGCCGGGCAGGCCAATGACACGTTTAACCAGCCGTTGGCCATCCTTGGGTGAAAAGAATACGACGATATCGCCGCGCTGCGGATTGCTCCACTCAGTGATGTGCCAGGTGGTGAACGGAACTTTAAGGTCGTAGGCCAGCTTGTTCACGAAGACGCGGTCGCCTTCGAGAATTGTCGGCTTCATTGAGCCGGTGGGCACATCGTTCCAATCCGCCAAGGACGACCGGATGGAAAACAGGACCAGCGCCAGAATCAAAAGCGGGCGGATTTCCTGTCGCCACCATCGGCGGGCGACAGCGCGATATTTTTCAACATTCACGGAACTTTGACATCGCAGCAGAACCCCCGTTCATTCTGTGGTTATCACCCAATTTGGAACACAGCTTAACGCCCGCAATATAGAATAGCTTTAGCGCCACTTTCGGGCGTTGCGCCCCGGCTGAAAATTAAACTTGAAATGTATGCCGCAGAGGCACACATTAACCCTGTGCCGGTTCTAACCAAAGAACGTCGTGGAGAGCGGTTGGTCGCCCGCGTGAGCGGGTCGGACAAACTGCTGTTCCAACGTGCCGCCTCTCTCGAAGGGCGCTCGGTCGCAACCTTTGTGATTACTCATGCGCGCGAAATGGCGCGGCGGATCGTTGCTGACCAGGAAGCCATCGAGCTGGATGCCATCCAGTCACGTCGCTTCGTGAAGGCTCTGCTGAATCCCGCAGTCTCTGCTCCGAACCGGTTAAAAAAAGCTGCCGCCGCTTACCGGCAGCGTGTGGCTGCCTGAGTTACGGGGCGTCTGGCTTTTCCAATCCGAGCCATTCGGGAACGGCTTTCATTGGCAGAAACATTTTCTGTTCATCCAGCGGCTGAAAACCGAATGTGCCGTAAAACTTTGCGGCCGGCCCATCTTTCGGGTCAACCACGACGGCCACTGAACCGACGATGGAACTGGTTTCGTAACTTCGCTTCAGGGCGTCCACCATGAGCAGATCACCGATGCCTTGTCCCTTGAATGCGAGGGCGCGGGCAAGCCGCCTCAACAGCGTGGCTGGCAGTCGTGGATAACGAGGCAATTTCCTGGTCAGCTCAACGGGTAGTTTCTCCAATTCGATGGACGTGGCCGAAAGCGTGTAGAACCCGGCGATTTGGCCTGGATCAGCAACCGGCACGAGAACAAAACAGGTTGACGTCCGCGACTTGGCCTCCCTCCTTGCCCGCGTGTGAAGAAACCCGGTCAGTTCCGGAGACTCACATGAGAAATCTTCCCGGCGATGAACGGCAGGATCAAGAATCTCAACGCGAAACTGTGATTGGTCGGCCATGCGTTGGCGGCAGTGTATCGGGGAGATCGCCGTTTTCCAGCGTTCAATTGGCAATGAACCGGCGACACGGTGTCGACAACCAAGCTGTGAAGGCACGGCGGCTGGTGCTGGAAAACCTGACGCCAGGGGCGGTCTATGCCATCCAGATGTGGGCGGTGGGCGGCAGCACCGGCCACGGCAACGGTGACCCGGTGTCCCACATGGCGATGTAAGCCCGGTGGACTTGAACCGCGAAATACACGAGCCGCGCGAAAACTTTTTAACGCAACTCCGCTAACGCGCGAGCGGGAGACGCGAAGGCAGCTGATTTTATAACAGAGTTTGAGTTTGCTCCACAAACCGCTTGGCTGATTCAACGTGGTAAGCAATTTCGCACTTGGGACACCAAAGGTGATACTCGAAATAATGATCCCGGTTTTGCTTCCATTTGCCCTTCCGCTTGATGACCGGCGTTGAACATTTCCGGCATGGCTCACCTTCCTGCATGGCGGGGCGGACGCCTTCGGATTCGGGTTTGTTCTCGTAACCTTCGTCTGCAGGGAGATTGGGCTGGTGCAGGGCGGCCATCGAGAGTTGATCGCACCGTTCATTTTCTAGATTGCCCGCGTGACCTCTGACCCAGCGGAATTCCACCTGATGCGCCTCACACAGCGGCAGCAGTTTCTGCCATAGGTCAATGTTCTTTGCACGCTCCTTGTTGTTGAGCCACCAATCCTTCTTTTTCCATTTCACCGCCCAGCCCTTCGTGATGGCGTCCACCAGATACTGTGAATCGCTGTAAAGCGTGACCTTGCACGGCTGCTTCAACATTTCGAAGCCCGCAATGGCCGCGTAGATTTCCATCCGGTTGTTGGTGGTCGAACGAAAACCACCGCTGGCTTCCGCACGCTTTTTGGGATGCAGCAACACCACACCATAACCGCCTGGCCCAGGATTGGGTTCGCAGCCACCGTCCGTGTAAATCTCCACATGCGAAGTCGCAACCGGTGTTGAATTGTCGTTCGTGCTCATGGCTGCTGGTTCGTCGCGTGATTCTGCCACATTCACTCTTGCCTCGTGTAAAGCCTCACTGTGCTATTAAGTCCACAAACTTTCAGCACGTCAGCAGCCAAACCCGAAGCTTTCAGGTCCATGTTTCCAACTTGACGCTGCACTTCCGACACGATTCCTACATCCGAATATGATAACGCTCTTTTCACCAGATCGATAGCTCCGTCTGGCAGCGGCGTGCTGTCCTCCAGATACGGAAGGTTCTCCTCCTTCCCACACATCGCTTGAAAAAGTTTCACCCCGTAAACCATGAAAGCGCACAAGAAGTTTGCCTGTGCCAAACGTTCATGGTCTCTATGTTTTTGCAGCCATGTCGAAGTGAGCTTCAAGCCCTCCAAAGGGTTCTGCTTATTCCGAGCCCACCATGTTGCCAATGCTGCCGCGTCGTCAGGTGTTTCTGGAGTCAAATCCCCGAAACTCGCAGTTGGATCGCAAGACAAGATGACGAGTTTCGCGATTAGTTTTTTCTGGTCCTTTTGCAGAGCCTTCCGCGCAAGGCTGACAGCTTGATCTTTTCGACCGTCGTCCATCAAGAAACAAGCGGCAGAAACGTAATCGATCTCGTCTTCGTTGTCAGAATATCGAACCTCTATTGAGACATCTGGACAGCCCTCTACATCATATAGCCCTGGAATCTTTGGTCGCGTGCTCCCACCAACTGGACGAATGACGGACTCCGGCACAACCATTAAAGTCGGCCCTCGTGGAGACAAGATGGTGGCCTGCAATTTTCCGTCGCATTTCTTTGCCTCGGGTGAGAAAAATCGGCCTGAAGTCGGCGGAGAATACTGCCCGGCTGCAAGATTTGTCCGAACCGCATGTCGAAGCATGAATTTTTGGTCATTCCAAAACTGCGTGGTACATGCAACCGATGCTTCCGACCAACGAAGCAGGTGATTATTCAGCCCGAACACCCTCTTGTTCTGGATGGAGTTTCTGCTGAAACTTGGCCGGTTGCCAGTAGCGAGGAAGCACGAAAAGGGAGTCAGTGGATACAGGATAAGACAATCCTCTTTGTCCAAGCGGTCCGTCAGGACCAAGCCGGTATCCGGTTTCAAGAAATACGGCTTCTCGCATGTGAGTATTTGCCAATCTCGCTTCGCAATCAATTCGATGCAGTGCGGATTTGTTACGCAGGATGCCAACATTCCGTAGCTCGCGCGAAAAAGGTCTCCTGAAAAGCCGCGCATGGCTTCACTGACTTGAGCACTGCACAGGAAAGCGGCTGGCGTGCGTAGGTACGAGGCAAGCAACCACATCGCCCATCCATAACGCTCATCGTCGGTGGGGCGAACCCCATTTTCGAGTTTCCGCTGTAAGTGGACCAGTTTCGTCTCAACTTTCTCAAAAGCGTCTTCGACATCTTGAGAGTACAGGTTTTCTTCGCCTCCCCAACTACCTGGACCAGCCGACTGCGCTTGGACGCCGGACCTATCAACCGACAGTTTGTAAAACTGATTCGTTCCCATCAGCCAAGGATGCGATGTGAACCGAGCGACAAAATGGTTCAGATTCGTCTGCTTTGGTCGGCTTTGAGCTTTTGCAGTCATTGCGAAAGAGACATGCGGTGCAGAGCTTTCACAGAATCTCAATTTGGCGGCCAGAGTTTTTCCACTCGCAGTCGTTTGGCGATCACTTCCGTCGAGACGCCAAATTTTGGCGCAATGCGCGTGGCGATATAATCCAGAGCGGCTTCGTCGGCGGCCAGCCAGTCGGAATAGCCGGCGGCTTGAGCGGATTTGATGGCGCTTTGGAATTCTTTACGTAATGCGTCGGGCGGGACGAGCAGGCGTCCGGCAAATTCATAGGCCTGCCACTCCACCCAGCCGTATTCCACATCGGGTATGGCGGAGATGTAATCGAACCATTCCCGGGCACTGGCGTGTTTCAGCCCGGCAAAAATGTCGCGATGCAAGATGAGATGGCCGATTTCATGCGCAACGGAGAACCGCAAACGGTATTCGAGCCGCGGATTCATGAAGGCGCGGTTGTCCACGAGAATGGATTTCAAATCGCCCATGAGCAGAGCGTCGATGTCCAGTTGTTCGCGCAGTCCATTCACGGGCACCAAATCCAGACCGAGGTCAAATTCGGCAAGGTCGAGGACTTCAACGGGCAATTTGCGTCCTGTCGGATACGCGGCTCGCAACCGGTCGGCTTCCTGCCAGATACGTTCTTTGGGATTGTATGGCGCTTTGAATTTGCGCGGGTTGTTCAAGGTTTGTTGGCGCTTCTGATGAGTTTGAGCAGTTTTTCCAAGTCTTCCCGCGAGGGTTTTTGGCCGGAGAGGGTGCGGAAGAAAACGGGCAGATGCGCGGCAAGTTCCTTGTCCTCGAGCAGGTGGTCGGGGATGCGCCCGGCGTCCACGGCGGCGTAATCGTGAAATTTATGCCAGTCGGCCGTGCCGGGCTTGACGCCAAGCTGTTTCGCCCATTTGCGAAGGGTCTCGTCATCGCGCGGCGGCGGCATGACTTCGCGTTCGATTTTGCTCCAGTTGCTGGGGTCGTGGCCGTGCTCCAGGCAGAACTCGCGCAGGCCGAGCCGTTGTTTCGCCCGCAGTTCTTTGATGAAGGTTCCAAACATAAATTTGTTCTTTGTGGTAAAACAATTACCACAGAATCTGGCGGAAGTCCAGCAGGAAATTGTAAGCGCGTTATTCTTCCAAAAATCGTTTGAGCGGTTGCCAGTAATAAGATTGCCAGCCCTGGTTTTTATTCGCGCTTTTCATTGCCGCTGCGGCGCGCTTTAATTCCGGCGTGGCGATTTTGGGTGCGAATGAGGATGCCGTCAGGAAGCGCGTGAGCCGGGTCATTGCCTTTTCAGCACGAACAGGCAGACATCATTTTCACGCAGGTCAAATCGCTGTTGAACTTTTCCATCCCGCCCGACCTTGATGGTGGACCTGGCGATGGGTGCGCCACTGTTATCGGATTTGATTTTTGCAACCTGCGCCCTGGTCAATTGCGCAGGCGAACCCAGGTCCAGGTAGGTCGCGTAGGCGTCGTTGACGCGGTAGCCGACCTCGTAAATTTCCAGCGCGTACTCACCCTCGGGCACGTTGGTCAGGTTGAGCGTGACCTTGTTTTTTGGCAAGGACGGCAGGTCGCGTTTGTAAAAGACCTGATTAATGACGTTGGTGCCGGGATGCGTGATGGTGAAATCCCAGACCAGCGCCTGGATGCCGCCGGACTTGTCGGCGCATATCCACGAGGCCGGGTCGCTGTCTTTCAATTCGGTCGGGCCGAGCCGGTTCAAAAACTGATATGCGTAGAACGCCGGCTTGTTGATGTCCTCGTAGTTAATCAGGCCGAAGCCGCCGTGAAACGGCGTCCAACGTGGACCAGCCTCCTCAAAAATATCGGTGAACACCCAATAGGACATCGAATCGGCGGCGGCGCCGGCGTTCTTGATTTTGTCGAGGATGAACGCGGCGCTGTGATAGCTGTCGTGGATGGGATCAAACGGAGTGTAAGAAGCGCTCCACTCGGTGAAATGTAATTCCAGATTGGGCATCGCGGAATCGCGGATCTGCTTGCGCACCCGGATTACGTTGCCATAAATGCCTTTGGGGTTTTGAGAAAACACCGTGCCAGCATTGCCGTTTTCATCCAGGTAACCACTGTCCACGCAGTAGTCGTGCGTCGAAATAAAATCCACCGGCGCACGATTCGTCGCGCAAAAATGGATGAGTTCTGGCACCCACAAACAACTCGCCGTCGCCGGACCGCCGACCTTGTAGGCGGGCGAAACGTCCTTGATCGCCCTTGCCGTGACGGCGTAGAGGTCGAAATAATCCTGCTGCGTGCCGTGAAAAAAGTTTGCGCGTTCGGCTCGTTCCAGACTTCAAAATACCAGGTGCGCACCTCGGCGTCACCGTAACGCTCGCGCAGGTGTGTTACGAAAGCGTGGATGAGATCGCCCCACTTTTTGAAATCCTTCGGCTTGGTCGAGTTGCCACGCCACCAGAAAACCGTCTCGGAACCGCTGGCCATTGCCGACGGTGTGAAGCTGAGTTCCACAAACGGCTTCATGCCGATGCTTTGGAGAAAATCGTAAAGCTCGTCAATGTATTGCCAGTTGTATTCCGGCTGGCCGTCCTTGCCCTCCTTGTAAACCCCCATGTCGTCGCAGAACAAACCGTGCATGCGGATGTATTCAAAACCGCATTCACGATGCGCGTAAGCCAGTTGCCGCTGCCAGTCGGCGCGCAAGCCTTCGTTGGCCCGCCCGGCCCCGACACACCTCTTGAACATCGTGTTCATCGGTCCCTGCACCTGCCGGAAATCGGCGGTGATGACGCGGTCGGTGGCTGGCGGATTGGTGCCTGCGACCAGGGGAATTACCATCATCAGCAATGAAATACCCGAGAGGATGACGCCGTTTTTATTCATACTGGCTTAAGGGGTTTACGTAAGCGTGAAACATTACACTACCCATTCCTGATGGCAACAGCGATCATTAGGGCTTGCTTCGGATTCTCCTTCTCCAGCCCTTTCAAGCCCGCATCAATCAGCAAAAACCATTCACGGGACCGTGGTGAAATAAACCCTTCTCCGCGCTTTTCATTGCCGGTGCTGCGCGCTTTAATTCCGCCGTGGCGATTTTGCACATCCAACCCGTTCAATCTCTCGATGCGCCGGAACTGGCGTTGTATCTGACCCTCCGCCGCGTCGAGGAACACGAGCGGGCCGGCGTGTTGGTGGCCACGAATGCCAAAGTTGTCAGGCGGCTGCTGGCGAGCCGGTTCACCGTCGTCTCCGCACTGCTCACGCCCGCGTGGCTGGAACGGCTCGAACCGCTGCTGCGCGCACGGCCGGAAGAAGAGATTTGCGTTTACGTCGCCGAACAGGCGGTGCTGGAAACCATCACCGGCTACCAGTTGCATCAGGGCGCGCTGGCCGTGGCCAAAATCCCGCCGCAGCCGGATTTTGAAACGCTCCTCAGTAACTCCCCGCGCCCGTTGCTGCTGGCGGCCGTGGAGGGCATTGCCAGCGCGGAAAATCTGGGCGCGGTGGTCCGGAACTGCGCGGCTTTTGGCGCGCATTTTCTGATCGTGGGCGAGACGTGTGGCAGTCCGTTCCAGCGCCGCGCGGTTTCCGGTTCCATGGGCGCCGCCTTCGAGCAACCGTTGGTGCAGGTGGACAATCTGGTGGAAAAACTGACGGCATTGCGGGCGCGGGGCGTGCGGTGTCTGGCGGCACATCCCCGGCCCGGGGCAAAGAAGCTGGCCGCCGTGGATTTGCGGGGCGACTGCTGCCTGGTGTTTGGCGCGGAAGGGCCGGGCCTCACGGCGGCCGCGCTGGCGGCGTGCGACGACATGGTGGAAATCCCGATGCCTTCCCACATGAATTCACTGAACGTGGCCGTCGCCACGGGAATATTCCTTTACGAAGCGACCCGGCAGCGCGGCTGAGGATTTTGGACTGCGGTGGCAGAGCGCAGCGGCGACACCGCTTTTCGACTGGAGACAGCACTTCCAAAGCGGCGTGGCTCCCGCTCTGCGGGATTCCCGCCGCAGTCCAAAATGATTTGGTTGCGGCTATGTCACGCTGTGCCTTTGCACTGCAATAGGTCAGAATCATCGTGCGCCGCGAGGATTTTTCAGGAGCGCGGACAGCTTTGTCCGCGTGTTCCTGCCGCATCGGCGCCTTCGCGCGGACAAAGCTGTCCGCGCTCCTTTGGTTGCGGCTTTGTGTTGCATTAAATTTGGTTGGCACTTTTTGCCGTCGGCGGCCATTGATAGATGGATGCACGACGCGACCGACATGGATTTGTTGCGGCAATACGCCGACGGGAATTCCGACGCCACTTTTACTTTTCCAAAAACCGTTTGAGCGGCTGCCAGTAATGAGTCCGCCAGCCTCGGTATTGAGAAGGAATAATTCTAGTCGTCTGCTTTCGACAGTTTGCCCTGCTGGTAGTCCGCCAGATTTTTTTCTAGAAAGCGTTTTTCGCCGTCGTCCGCAGCGGCATTGACCGCTTTTTGTTCGGTGGCGATGGCTTCCGGCTTTTTCCCCAGCAGGAACTGGATGCGGGCCAGAGTATCGAGGATGGCCGATGATTTGCCCTGCGCGACGGTGTTCGCGCTTTCGGCGATTTTTTCAGCCACAAGAAGACCGCGCTTCGCCAATCCTTCGTGCGTGGCCATCGTCCAGGCAATTCCGTTTTGGAAACCGGCGTTGTCTTTATGCTCGTCACTTAAGGATTCAGCCAGTTTATAGGCTGCGTCGTAATCCTTCCGGCCCAGCAAAATTTGCAGATGAGTGTCACCGTATTGAAACCGCATTGGCTCGGGCACTGTTTTCTCCAATTCAGCCACGGCGGCTTCGGCGTCATCCCATTTTTTTTGTTTCATGGCCTCGCGCAGCTTTTTATTAACCGCCATCCATTTTTGATTCTCTTGTTGTTGCTTCTCGTAGTCCACAGCGGCCTTGGCAATGTCGAATTTGTCCGCCAATATCTCCTCAAGGGTTTTTTCATCCAGCCCCATCGGATGTCCGATCCAGGCAATCCGGCCCTGCTTGTTGATGACAAAGGCGGTGGGAATGCCGTTCTGGTCCGCCGCTTTCATCCAATTAACGGCCATGAAGCCGTTGGTTTCCTGGCTCTTGTCGTCGAGTGCGACGCGGTAGGTCATCTGGTCGCCCATTTTTTTCACGAACGCTGCGACACCGCTGTCGTCCGGTTCCGCCATGTTTTGTCCGATGGCAATGATTCCTTTGTCTTTGAACTTTTTGGACAACTCGTTGAGATGCGGGATGGAGACGCGGCAGGGACCGCACCAAGTGGCCCAGAATTCCACAATGTAAACGTGGTTCGTGTCGAACGCCTTCACCGGGTCGCCCTGCACCCATTTGGCGACCTGGAGTTTTGGCGCTGGATCGCCGACCGTCAATTTCGCCTCCGCCGTGCGTGCGGCGACCGCAAGAGCGACGCCGGTCAGCAGGGTCAATGCCCGCAACAATAAAGAGTTTTTCATGTCAATTCCTGGGTTCGGGTTTGAAGTTGGGCACATCATTTGTTAGCAAGACCAGTCTTGACCGGGAAAGCATTTTGTCCAGTTGAATCTGCATTGATACTTTCCTGCCGTTCTTTCAGCGCAGCTTTTCCACCTGGATTTTCGCGGGGTCGTTCACGCCGAGCTGGAGCAGAGTGGCGTTGGCGTAAAGCCCCAGATTCGGTTTGAATTCCGGCGCATCGAGCGCGCGCCGTTCGCGGTCGAGTTCCTTGATGGCCAGCGTGTCGAGCGCCACGGCGTCGCGGCTGAACCAAAGTTGATTCAGCACCGAGGAATAATGCAGCAGACCGTGCGAACCGCCTTCGTATTGGCCGATGAGCGCATCGGTGATGTTGAGCACCACGTGGTCGCCAAGCACGGGCAGGGCGTAAATTTCCGGCACGGCGATGGCCAGCCGGCCGGGGTCGTCCGCAAAACGCCGCGTGTTGTCCACGCTGCCCATCGCCAGGCCGTAAAGATGTCCGCAAACACCGGCATATTCCTGGTTCAGCAGCGGCGCGATGCTGATGATTTTGGTGATCTGCCGGCTGACCAGCATGGAGACGAAGGATTTTCGCCCGACGCCTTCGCCTTTTTTGCCGAATTCCAAATCGCCCCAGACGAGATTGCCGATGATGGCGGTGTCAGGCTGATAAAAATTCGTCGGATCGTAACCGGTTTCCGCGCTGCCGGCCACGCGCACGCCGAGTTGCACGCCGAGCTTGAAAAATCCGGCGGCGCGCAAATTGTCCTCGTGTTTGTCCCAGATGACGATGTGTTGCGGCGGCACGCCCGCGTCGAGCAACCCGTGAATCGCCGCGGCGACGACGGCGGGCCGCGTGCCGCTGAGCATTCCGGCGGTGGAGAAAACCTTGATGCCGATGACGTCCTGCGTCGAGACGAGGCTGCGCCAGGCGGCGGTGACCGTGGCTTGGCCGGTGAAATTCGTGAGGCCGCGATTCAGCATGGCCTGCACCCGCGTGGTGTCCGGCTGAAAATCAGAAGTGGCGTTTGAATTTTCGACGGTTACGACCTGCGCGATGGCATTGGTGGAATGATTGAAGAACGAATCGGCGGCCCGGACCGGCAAACACGCCAGTCCGACGGCCGCCGCGGTTGCCAGCCGCCGGGCCGCTTGCACGAATTGAGTTTGCGCGTTTCTTGACACTTTTGGGTGTGGATGTTACCACCAGCGCCGATGCTGGCCACAAAAAACCTGCCGCGATGGAGCGCGATTGGCTTTTTCGCGCTTGCTCTGTTCATTGCGGGCTGCACGCCATCCGGCCCGCGCGCGTTGCTCAAGGGTAAAAAACTTCTGGAACGCGGCGATTACGCCGGGGCGGTGGCGCAGTTCAAGACGGCCACGTCGCTCCTGACCACGAACGCGCAGGCGTGGAATTATCTCGGGGTAGCGTGCCAGTATGCCGGCCAGCCGACCAATGCGGTGACGGCGTATAAACGCGCCCTGGACCTCGACCGCGATTTGATGGAGGTGCACTACAATCTTGGTTGTTTGTGGCTGGAGCAGAACAAGCCGGATACGGCGGAAAGCGAGTTCACCGCCTACACGTTGCGCCGGCCCAAGGCGCCGGAAGGCTGGCTCAAGCTCGGCCTCGCGCAGCTTCAATCGCATGATCTCGCATCGGCGGAAAAAAGTTTCAGCACCGCGCTTTATCTGAGTCCGAACAACGCCGAGGCCTTGAACGGTTTGGGACTCGCGCGGGTCGAACGCGGACGTCCGCGCGAAGCGGCGCAATTTTTTGCGGCGGCGGCAAAGGAACAGCCGGATTACGCGCCGGCCTGGCTGAACCTGGCGACGGTGGCGCAGCAGCATTTGCACGACAACGCGCTGGCGCTGCAAAATTATCGCGCGTATCTGGCGCTGACGCCGCGCCCGGCGAATTGGGACGCGGTAAACGACATCGCGAACAGTCTGGAGCAGCCGGCGGCGGTCGCGGCGGCGAACCCGCCACCGGTGAATCAAAGTCAAGCTGCCGCATTCACGACTGAAAACAGAACGCCGGCGGCCGGCAGCGCGGTTCGCGCGACCGGGTTGCCACGAACGCAGGCGGTTGTCCGCGCCAGTTCAAATCCGCCGCGCGGAACAACTCCGGCGCAGATTGTGAAGGTTCAGCCGCAACCGGTGATTATCGGGACGCCCGTGGCAGAAACGCCGCCGGAACCGGCGACCGGGAAGACGGGCGTTATCCACAAGCTGAATCCGCTGAACTGGTTTCGTTCTTCCGCGCCGGAAAAATACAATGAAAATGGAGTGACGCCCCTGCCGCCACCGGCTTCGGACAACCACCCCGCCAGCTCAACGCCGTTGCCGCCGGCAAATTCCAGCACCCCAACGCAAACTGCATCCGCGCCCGCGCCGGCGCCGGTTATTGCGCCGAAGCCGGTTAAAATTGTTCAGCCCGCGCCGCCGAAGTTTCCGCGTTACTTGTATCTTTCGCCGCGCAAACCGAAGGCGGGCGACCGGCGGACGGCATCGGGTGTGTTCACACGGGCGCGGGAGTTTGAGCAGAATTCGCGCTGGCTGGACGCGTTGCAATCATATCGGCAGGCGACGGAACTGGATCCGGGCTGGTTCGAGGCGCAATACAATTACGGCGTGATTGCCTTTCGGCTGCGGAACTTCAATCAATCGCTCGCCGGTTACGAGATGGCGCTGGCGATCCAGCCGGATTCGATGGATGCGCGTTATAATTTCGCGCTGACGCTCAAGGCGGCGGGTTATGTGACCGACGCGGTGAATGAATTGAAAAAGATTCTGGCGGCAAATCCGGACGAGGTGCGTGTGCATCTGGCGCTGGGATATCTCTACGCGCAGCAATTGTACGACCCGGCGCTGGCGCGGCAGCATTATTTGAGGGTTTTGGCACTGGATCCGCGCAATCCGCAGGCGCCGGACATTCAGTTCTGGCTTTCATCGAATCCGCCTTGATGGAAGTTTGCCGGATGAAAAACTCCGCGCAAACTGTGCCGCGGCAAAGGATTTCACTTGCGGCAGCACGTTTCAAACGCCGGCTGGAACCCGAAATTGGCATGAAACAGGCTATAATTTAAATTGGCATTCTAAATTGGAGGATTTAATCTCACGGTTATGATTGGTGCGGCCATACCAAACCTGGCTCTCGATAATCTGCCGGTCAATTGGTTCGACGCGGTGGTGGTGGGAATGTTGATTTTCGGAATGTTCCGCGGGCGCAAGCACGGCATGTCAAAGGAAGCCCTGCCGTTGTTGAAATGGGTGTCGCTGGTCGTGGTGTGCGGGCTCTGGTATCAGACGGCTGCCCAACTATTGGTCAAGACCGCTGCATTAAGCAGGTTGGCCAGTTGCATTTTTGGTTATCTGCTTCTGGCGTTCGTGATTGTTCTCCTGTTTATGGCTCTCAGACGGCTCGTGGTTTATCGCGTGGCCGAGAACAATTTATTCGGCAGTGCCGAATACTATTTGGGGATGTTGTCAGGCATGATTCGGTTTGCCTGCATGCTGCTGGCCGTGCTGGCTTTGCTGAACGCGCCTTTCTACACGGCGGCGGATATTATAAAACACGACGCCTACGTGAAACGTTGGTACGGCGGCGGATTGTATAGCGGCAACTATTTTCCCAGTTTGCAGACCGTGCAGGCGCAGGTCTTCACCAAATCCTTCACCGGGCCTTACATCAAAGATTACCTGGGCCCGCTGCTGATCGAAACCGCTCCGCCGCCGACCGCCAAGCCGGAGCCAAAACCGGCGGTGGTTAACATTCAGAAGTAAGCGCCGCGTCGCCAAACAAGCATGGCTGGCACGCTTTCCCCCGCAACCCGCGAACGCATCCGCGCCGCCAGCGACATCGTGGACATCATCGGCTCGTATCTGCCGCTGAAAAAGGCGGGCGCAAACTTTGTCGCCCTCTGCCCCTTTCACAAGGAAAAGACGCCCAGCTTCAACGTCAATCCGCACAAGCAGATTTTTCACTGCTTCGGCTGCCACAAAGGCGGCGACGTGTTCACCTTCGTCAAAGAATACGAAAACATCGGGTTTATGGACGCCGTCCGCCGGCTGGCCGAACGCGCGAAAATTCCCCTGGAATTCGATCAAACCCCCGGCGAACAGCAATCACGCCACATCAAGGACCAGTTGCTCCAGATCCACGAGCAAATCACCCAACGCTGGCAAAACGCGCTGCTCAATGAAGCCAGCGGCCAAATCGCCCGCGATTATCTGACGAAACGCGGCGTGTCGCCGGAAGCGGTGAAACTCTTTCGTCTCGGCTGCGCGCCGGATGCCTGGGACGACACCGTCAACTGGGCCAAAAGCAAAAGCCACGAACTCGCCCTTGTCGAAAAGGCCGGGCTTATCATTCACAAATCCGAGACCCAAGATCAAAGGCCCGAGACCCGAACTCCGAACTCCGAACTCCGAAACTACTACGACCGTTTTCGCGGGCGGCTCATGTTTCCCATTTGCGACGAGCAGGGCCGGGTGATCGGTTTCAGCGGACGGGTCCTGTCCGGCGACGAAAAAACGGCGAAGTACGTCAACTCGCCCGAGACGCCCATTTTCACCAAGAGCCGGGTCTTCTTCGGCCTGGATAAATCCAAGCGCGCGCTGCTCGACGCCGGATTCGCCATCGTCTGCGAAGGCCAGCTTGATTTGATCGCGTGTTTTATGGGTGGGGTCCAAAACATCGTCGCGCCGCAAGGCACGGCCTTCACCGCCGACCACGCGCGCATCATCAAACGTTACGTGGACGAGGTGGTGCTTTGCTTCGATTCCGACGAGGCCGGCCAGAATGCCGCCGTGCGTTCGCTCGACCACCTGCTGGAGTCCGGCCTGGCGGTGCGCGTGGCGGTGGTGCCGGCGCCGCACGACCCGGACAGTTTCATCAAGGCCAATGGCGGCGAGGCGTTCCGCCGGCTCGTTGAAAATGCCGAAGGATTTTTTGATTACTATTTAAACCGGCTCTGCAAGCTGAACGACGCGAACAGCGACAAAGGTCGAAACGCCATTTTGCGCGGCATGGCCGAGGCCGTCCACAAGACCGGCAACGCTGTGCTCATTGACACCTACGCGCAGAAAACCGCGCTACGCCTGGGCGTTTCCCCCAAAGCCGTGCGCGCCGAATTTTCAAAGTTCAAGGTTCAAGGTTCAGGGTTCAAAGTTCAGGAACCGGAATCAGGCGAACCAGCGCCGGATTCCGAACCCGAAATGTCGCGTCCGTCCACTCAGGAATTCTGGTTGCTGAAACTTTTGTTGCTGCACGACGATTTGGTGGCCTGGACCGCGTTGCATCTGGACGTAAATTGGATTTCGCATCCGTTCGCGCGGCAAATTGTCGAACGACGGCTGGCGGCGCAGACCAATGAAACCTGGCAAAGCCTGGCTGCGTTTTTGGATGAGTGCGAATCGCCCGGAATGCGGGGCCTCGTCACCGAAGCCGTCGCCGAAGACCGCAAGCTTCCGAATCCCGACCAGCAACTGGCCGATGTGACGCTGAAGTTGCGGAATGAATTTCTTGATCGTCGAATTGCTGCGTGCGTTCAACGTGCAAGCCAGCCAGGAATTCCCGACGCCGAGCAAATCAAGTTTTCACGAGAGGAACAGGAGTTGCGGCAGCAAAAACGCGCGCCATTGAAATGACCCGCCTTCTCCCGCATTGCGGGATTCGGCGCGGCAAGCAAGTGGCAAGTGACATGTGACAAGCACCGGCAGCGCGACCCATGTCGCGTGTCACCCGCTTGGGCATGACAGCTAATTTCGAGCAACGGCCTGTCTAATATCATTGACATCAAATATCATTCGGCGTGATTTTTGTGCTGCCGGCAGTTACCATGACCAATATATGAGGGCGTTCGCAAATTCAGTTTGCTCTCGGACCGAAACCCAGTCCGCAGTCGGCACAAACCGCCTATGAAAACTCATCCGGGAAATTATCTTGCGCTGGCGCTGGCCGCGCTGGTACTCAGTTTATCCGTCCTTCAACCGGCTAGAGCCGCTGCTTGGGTCACCAACGGTCCGCTAATCACCGCGCGTTTTGATCACACGACGACTTTGCTGCCCAACGGCAAGGTGCTGGTCGCGGGAGGGCTTGGTAACCTTTGTAACGTTCTTTCCAGCGTCGAGTTGTACGACCCGGCCACCGGGACGTGGACAGTGACCGGTGCGATGAACACCGCGCGCTATCAACACACAGCGACCTTGCTGCCCAATGGGAAAGTGCTGGTTGCTGGAGGCTCGGGCAACAGTGGTTATGTTTACAGCGCGGAGTTGTACGATCCGGCCACCGGGACGTGGACAACGACCGGCACGATGAACACCGCACGCTATCAACACACAGCGACCTTGCTGTCCAACGGGAAGGTGCTGGTCGCGGGCGGATGGGGCGGCGGCAACAGCGCGGAGTTGTACGAACCAGCGACAGGAACGTGGGCGGTGACCGGCGCGCTGACCACTGCACGTGAATCACACACAGCGACCTTGCTCTCCAATGGGAACGTGCTGGTTGCGGGGGGCGGCTGGGGCAACAGCGCTGGTTTATCCAGCGTGGAATTGTACGATCCGACCAACGGGACCTGGACAGCGACAAACTCGCTGAACACCGCACGCCAAGGTCACACGGCCACGTTGCTGCCGAATGGGAAAGTGCTGATCACGGGAGGCGAAGTCGGTATGAGCGCTCGTTCCAGCACGGAGCTATACGATCCGGCCAACGGGACCTGGACGGCGACCAACCCGCTGAACACCGCACGCTATCAACACACGGCGACCTTGCTGCCCAATGGGAAAGTGCTCGTCGCGGGGGGCTATGGCACCAATTCTCTTGCGAGCACGGAGTTGTACGATCCAGTCACCGGGACATGGACAGCGTCCGGCACGCTGAATACTCCGCGCGAGGAGCACACGGCGACTCTATTGGCCAACGGGAAGGTATTGCTCGTGGCGGGTTTCAATTACCCGACCGGCTGGCTTTCCAGCACGGAGGTTTATGATTATGCCAGCGGGACGTGGACGAATACCGGCGCGATGAACATGGGACATGTCTCTCACTCCGCAACCTTGTTGTCTGATGGCACAGTGCTGGTAGCCGGAGGCTTCGGTGATAGCGGTGCAACCAATAGTGTTGCGGTTTATGATCCGGCCAACGGGACATGGAAGGCCACTAACTCAATGAACATAGCACGCGCTGAGCACAAAGCCACCTTGCTGCCGAACGGAAAATTGCTGGTCGTAGGGGGAGAATATGGCAATAATATCGGAGGAAATGAATATGGTAATGACAACATTCTTCTTTCCAGCGCGGAACTTTATGATCCAGTCGCGAGCGTATGGTCAATGAGCGGCTCAATGAGCACCGCCCGCGTGGGACATACCCTCACGCTGTTGCCAAATGGCAAGGTGCTCGTCGCCGGTGGAAGGAACGAAAGCAATTTTCTTTCCAGCGCGGAGATATACGATCTAGCCAGTGGCAAATGGAGAATTACTGGCTCGATGAGCACCAACCGCGAGGCACATACGGCTACCTTACTCGCAAATGGAAAGGTTTTGGTTGCTGGCGGACGTTCCGGTAATCTTACCAATTTTGAAACTCTCGCCAGCGCTGAGTTATTTGATCCAGCCAGTGGCACTTGGACCGCAACTGGCCTTTTGATCACTCCACGCAATTGGCACACGGCAACATTGCTGCCTAATGGGAAGGTTCTGGTTGCAGGAGGAGATGATTCAGGCGGATCTTTATTAACCAGCAGCTCAGGCATGACTCTTTCCAGTGCGGAGTTATATGATCCAGTTACCGGGAGATGGACGAATACTGGCTCGATGACCAATTATCGAGATAGCCACACTGCGAACTTGCTGCCCGATGGTAAAGTGCTCGTGGCAAGCGGTGCTGGTTATTCAACCAGCGCAGAGTTATTCGATCAGACCGCCGGGAAGTGGACTTTGACCGGCTCCATGACCGCCGAACGCCAGTATCAAACCGCGACGTTACTGCCCAACGGGAAGGTGCTGGTTGCGGGAGGCATCTATCCCGGCGGTGGATTTGCTTTCTCCAGCGCGGAGCTTTTCGATGTTGGTCTGGGTTACACCAATACCGCACAGCCACAAATTACTTCAATCACCACGCCGCTCAGTCTCGGCGGCAGCCTAGTCGTTACCGGCTCACAATTTCGCGGCATCTCCGGAGGTTCAGGCGGCAATTCCCAGGATTCATCCGCAGATTATCCGCTGGTACAACTCCGTCGCTTGGACAACGAACAAACGGTGTTCCTGCTGACCACGAACTGGTCCACGAATTCGTTCACCTCTTTGCCGGTCTGGAATTTCCCGCCCGGCTATGCGCTGGCCACCGTGTTTGTCAACGGCATCCAAAGCACCAGCAGCGTCGTCAACATCAGCGTTCCGGTTCCGACCGCGGCCACTCTGACGGGTCCGCAAAAACTGACCAATGGGTTTCGGTTTGCGTTCACGAACAGTGTGGGAGCGTTGTTCGGCGTGCTAACAACCACGAATCTGGCGTTGCCGTTGAGCCAGTGGACAGCGCTCGGCGGCGTCATGGAAATCTCGCCCGGCCAGTTCCAATTCATCGACCCGCAGGCCACGAACGGTGGCCAGCATTTCTACCGCGCATACTCGCCGTAAATGAAGTGACGAGTATTAAGTGGCGAGTGGCGTGCGACAGTTTGGAGTTCCGCCTTCAGGTGGTTGTATGCGGTCTTTGATCGAACCGCGTAAACGCGGAACTCCAAACGGGACAGTGTCAAAATGCGTCACCTGTTACCTGCTTGCCTCGCCGAATCCCGTAGTAGCCGAGGTAACGAGGCTCAAGTTCCAAGAACCCAGAACCGAGATGCCAGACCCCAAAGTCACCCGTCTCACTTCGCTCCCTGGTCAATCCAGGCGCGGATCAGACCGATTTGCTCGGGCGTGAGCGGTCCGATGTTTGCCTTGTTGTGCGGCGGCGGCATCCAGGTATCCTTGTCATTGCTGAGATGGGCAACATTCAGGACGAGCGGACTTTTCGCGCTGTTGCCGGGAATGACAACCTTGCCATCCTTGCTGCCTTTGAGCGCGTTTTCAAGGCTGTCGAGCTTCAGTTTGGCTTTCGGTTTTTCGCCGCTGTGACATTTGACGCACGACTGGTCAAAAATGGGTTTGATGTCGGTGGCGTAGGTCACGCCGGTTTTTGTCGAGGCGGGCGGCAATTGAGCGGTATCGGCGGCAGCGGCAAACGCCAGCCCGAAGGTGGCGGTCAGTGCAAGGGTGAATTTGATCGAGGTCGTTATTTTCATGGGTTCGGTTGATTTCGCGGACAATTTGAACTTAAGACGTTTGTAGTGTCAAAAAGTTTCAAATAAAGGTAGTGGGTCAATTTCACAGCACTGGTGGGGCGAGACTCCCGGCGAGCCGAAATAAGGACATTTTTCATTCAGTTTCCGGCTCGCGAGTACGCTCGCCCCACCAAACCAACCCACTGCCAAAAGCCGGTTCCGAAGCGCGGCTTGCCGGTGGCGGTTCGTTGCGTTAACCCTTATGCGTGAACGATGAAAATTTTTCCGATGCCGCACTGGTGGTGCTCGGCCATGGCACGACGCAAAATGACAGTTCCTCCGCGCCGGTGTATCAGCACACGGCGGAATTGCGCCGGCGGAAAATTTTCGCCGCCGTCCGCGAGGCGTTCTGGAAACAGGAGCCGCAAATCAAAAAGGTTTTGCCGGAGATTTCCGCGCCGCGCGCATTCATCGTGCCGCTGTTCATCAGCGAAGGTTACTTCAGCGACGAAGTCATCCCGCGCGAACTCGGCTTTGGCCCCAACTTCCATCTGCGAACTCCCAACTCTCAATTGTTCTACTGCCTGCCCGTTGGCTCGCACAACAGCATGACCGCCGTGCTTCTGTCCCGCGCGAAAGAAATGGTGGAAAAATTTCCGTTTCCGCGCGCGCCGAAGCCGAAGGACATCACGCTTTTCATTGCCGGACATGGCACGGAGAAAAATGAAAATTCGCGGAAGCCCATCGAACGGCAGGTGGAACTGGCCCGCGCCCGGAAAATTTATGCCGGCGTCCACGGGATTTTTCTCGAAGAATCGCCGCGCATCGCTGATTGTTATGCGCTGGCGGAATCGAAAAACCTGGTGGTGGTGCCGTTTTTCATCAGCGATGGGCTGCACACGCAGGAAGACATTCCGGTTTTGCTCGGCGAGGCGAGACGGGTCGTCGAGCAACGCCTGGCCGCCGGCCGGCCGGCGTGGCGCAATCCGACGGAGAAGAACGGCAAACTCGTCTGGTATTCGCCCGCCATCGGCAGCGAACCGCACATCGCCGACGTGATTTTGGAACGGGTCAAAGAGGCGGCGAGATGATTCGTCCTCGTCGTCGTCCTCGTAATCGAAAATTAAAAATTCGAGGAGGAGGACGAGAACGAGGAGGATTACGATTAATTTTATGAACAAACTTCGATTTGGAATATTGAGCACAGCGGGCATCGCGCGGAAAAACTGGAAGGCAATTTTCAGTTCCGGCAATTGCGTCGTAACCGCCGTGGCCAGCCGCGATGTGAAGCGCAGCCGCCAATTCATCGCGGAGTGTCAGGCGGAAACGCCGTTTAAAACTCCGCCGGCGCCACTCGGCAGTTACGAGGAATTGCTCGCGTCCAAAAACGTGGACGCCGTTTACGTCCCGCTGCCCACCGGCTTGCGGAAGGAATGGGTTCTGCGCGCGGCGGAAGCGGGCAAGCACGTGGTCTGCGAGAAACCCTGTGCCGTGAACGCGGCCGACCTTCAGGAGATGATTTCCGCCTGCCGCAAAAATCGTGTGCAGTTCATGGACGGCGTCATGTTCATGCACAGTCCGCGTCTGGCGCGCGTCCGTGAAGTGCTCGACGACGGCAAGAGCGTCGGCCCGGTGCGGCGGATTTCCTCGGCCTTTAGTTTTTATGCCGGCGAAGATTTTTTCCACGACAACATCCGCGTGGACGGCCGGCTCGAACCCGCCGGTTGCCTCGGGGATCTGGGCTGGTATTGCCTCCGATTCACGCTTTGGGCGATGAACTGGCAACTGCCGCACACGGTCACCGGCCGCCTCCTTTCCCAGTCTAACGTCGGTCCAGGACGTGCGCCCGCGCCGACGGAATTTTCCGGCGAATTGTTTTTTGACGGCGGCGTTTCCGCGGGTTTTTACTGTTCGTTTCTCGTGGCGCAGCAGCAATGGGTCAACATCGGCGGCGTGAAAGGCTGGCTGCGGCTGCCTGATTTCGTCCACCCGTTCGACAGCTACGAACCCGCTTTTGAGGTCAACCGGAGCGAAATTCGCCTCCGGGCCGCGGTTGGCGTTCAAGTGCAATCCGCTGTTTCAGACCCGGCTGAAATGGGCCACCCAACCGCGCAGGACACCCGGATGTTCCGCAACTTCGCCGACCAGGTTTTTTCCGGCAAACTGAACGACGACTGGCCGATGTGGGCGCTGAAAACGCAGCAGGTAATGGGTGCGTGCTTCGAGTCGGCGCGGAACGGTTCGGTGGGGGTGACGCTGTAATATTGAAGAGCGGCGGAGGGCCGCCGCGCTCCAAGACCTTTCGGATATCCTGGTGACTCCGGTTTACGCGCGAGCGTTTTGGAGTGCGCCAGCCCTCTGGCGCTTTTTTTGCGCACTTGCTACCGCACATTTCCATCTTCCATCCTCCATCCTCCATCCGCTATCTTCATGCCGTGCATTTTCGGAAGATCACCATCATCGGTGTCGGCCTGCTCGGCGGTTCCATCGGGCTGGCCGTCAGACGCCGGAAACTCGCGCGCCAGATCGCGGGTTTCGTTCGCCGTCGCGCCAGCCTGAAAGACTGTGAAAGGGCGGGGGCGGTGGATTTCGCCACCACCGATTTGCTGGCGGCTGTTTGGGATGCCGACCTCGTCATCCTATGCCTGCCGCTGTCGCAAATGCGTTCGCGCGTCAGGGAAATGCTTCCGGCATTGAAGCGCGGCGCCATTGTCACCGACGTCGGCAGCGTCAAAGCCAGCGTCGTGCGCGAACTCGAATCGCTGGTGGCCAAAGCTGGCGCGCATTTTGTCGGCAGTCATCCGATGGCCGGCGCGGAAAAAACTGGCGTAAGCGCCGCGCGCGCGGATTTGTTTGTCAACACCGTTTGCGTCATGACACCGGCGAAAAAGACAAACCCGGCCGCGCTGAAAAAAGTGGAACAGTTTTGGCGGGCGATTGGTTCGCGCGTGCTGCGATTGACGCCGGAAATTCATGACTCACTCGTGAGCCGGTCGAGCCATTTGCCGCACATCATCGCGGCGACTTTGGCCAGCCATGTTTTGAATCCGGCGCATCCCAGACATCAGGCCGCGCTTTGCGCAAACGGTTTTCGCGACACAACGCGCATCGCATCCGGCTCGCCCGAGATGTGGCGCGACATCGCACTGGCCAATCGCAAGAATCTGGCGAAGTCGCTGGATGCTTTCATCGCCGATTTGCAAAAATTCCGGCGCGTGCTGAAAAAAGCCGACGCGAAGACCATGGCAAAGTTTTTTGAAACAGCCAAAAAACGCCGCGACAATTGGTGCGCCGGCTGCGCCTCGCCGTCACCGGAATGAAACGAACCGTGATACGTGAGGCGTGAAACGTGAATCACGCATCACGCATTACGCATCACGAACATGTCATTGCCCGACCTCATCGAAATTGTGCCGCTCGACAAACCGGTGCGCGCGGAAATCACCGTGCCCGGTTCGAAGAGCATCACGAACCGCGCGCTCATCCTCGGGGCGCTGGTGGACGGCGAAGTCACCCTCGAAGGCGCGCTGTGGAGCGAGGACACCCAAATCATGGTCGAGTGTTTGCAGGAACTTGGCTTCATGGTGAATGTCGCGCCCGACCCGAACGAAATTTGCAACCGCACCATTACGGTTTATGGACAGGGCGGGAAAGTCCCCGGCGGCGGCACGGCGGAAAATCCTTTGGAACTATTTGTGGGCAACGCTGGAACGGCGGCGCGGTTCCTGGCGGCGTTGGTTTGTCTTGGCAAGGGTGTTTACCGGCTGCATGGCGTGCCGCGAATGCACGAGCGTCCGCAGGCGGCCTTGTTCAAGGCGTTGCGCGAACTGGGTTATCGCGTGGATTCGCCGAATGACAAATTACCGGCAACGATTTTTGGCGGTAGGGCCGATCCCGCATTGCGGGACCAGGACGCGCGGCAGCGCGTCCCTACCAGGGATTGCACCGTGAGTATCGAGGAGAGTTCCCAATTTGCATCGGCACTGCTGCTCTGTGCAAAAGCAGGCGGGTGGAAAGTTGAAGTAGTCGGTGAAAATGCCGAGGAATCGCCTTATGTGGCGATGACTTCAAAGATGATTGATGTATTTCCACATGGCGGTGGAAAGTTTCAAATCGAACCGGACGCTTCGAGCGGGAGTTATTTTTGGGGAGCGGGCTGGCTGTTTCAAGACCGAGAGAGTTATCCGATAAATGTGGCTGACTGGCCTAGCTCAAGCTGGCAAATTGACGCGCAATTCACTTTATATTTTCCGCCGCCACCAAGTCTTTCTCGGAACGGCCAACTCGGAGACAGCATTATGACGGCGATTACGCTTTCTCCGTTGATGCCAAACAAAATTTCTTTTTTAGATTTAGGCCGCCTGCGTGTCCAAGAAACCGAGCGGGTCGTGGCGTTGCGGACCGAACTGACGAAGTGCGGGGCGAAAGTGGTCGAGGAAGGCGACACGCTGACGGTTTGGCCGTCGAAGCTTCACGGCGAGGAGATTGAGACCTACAATGACCATCGCATGGCGATGTGTTTTGCGATTCTGGGATTGAAAGTGCCCGGCATCAAAATCAAGAATCCCGCGTGCGTGAAAAAGACGTTTCCGAATTTTTTCCAGAAACTGGCCGCGCCGCCGCCGAAAGGCCTGGGCGCAACGATTTTGGATGCCAAGACGGGGCGGAAGCTGAAGGAAGAGGAATTGTTTGCGGAATAATTCGTCCTCGTCCTCGTCCTCGTTCTCGTAATCGGCTTTCAAGAATTCGAGGACGAGAACGAGGACGAGGACGAGTAGGATAAAAATTTAATGAAACAACCGATTATCATCGCCATTGATGGCACGAGTGCCAGCGGCAAGAGCACGAACGCGAAGCTCGTGGCTAGGGCGCTCGGCTACGTTTATGTGGATACCGGCTCGATGTATCGCACGCTGGCGTGGTATTGCCTGAAAAGCCGGATTGACGCGCATGACGCCAAGGCCGTCACCGCTGCATGCCGCAAATGGAAAACATCGCTGGTGTGCGTGGACGCCCGCGTGCGGCTGCTCGTGAATGGTTATTATCCCGAAAAGGAAGTCCGCACCGCCGAAACCAGCGCCGCCGTGGCGCACGTCGCGGCGATTCCCCAAGTGCGCAAATGGATGGTCAAGCGCCAGCGTGAGTGCATCCGGTTCGGCAATCTCGTCATGGAAGGGCGCGACATCGGGACGAATGTGTTTCCGGAGACGGATTTCAAGTTTTACCTCGATGCACATCTGGAGGAGCGTTCGCGCCGGCGCGCCGCCGATGGCGTTCAGGAAAACCTCGCGGCGCGCGACCAGCGCGACAGCCAGCGGGCAACGGCGCCGTTGATGATCGGGCTGGGCGCCAAGGTCATCAACAATTCGAGCATGACTTCGGAACAAACCAGCGCGGCGATTCTTGAAGAAATCCGCAAAAGGCTTAAGCACGGAAAATGACGAATAATCAACCTAATGACCGAAGAATTCCAAAATCTCAAATACTTGCCGGCAGATTCTTTGGGGCGTGGACTAAAAAGCGCCAGGGGGCTGGCGCACTCCAAGACGCTTCGCGCTGTTCCTAATCCATCAAAATTCGCGGCAGCGTCTTGGACTGCGGTGGCCCTCCACCGCTTTTCATTGTCCGCATGAATCCCTCCTATCGCCTCGGCTGGCTCGGTTTTCGCGCAGTATACCGGTTTTATTTCCGCTGGCGCGTCTTCAATGCGGAGCGGGTGCCGCAAACCGGCGCGGTCATTCTGGCCTCGAACCACGCGAGCTTCCTGGACCCGCCGCTGGTCGGTTCGGGATTGCGCCGCCCGATCAATTATCTCGCGCGGGAAAGTTTGTTTCGATTTCCGGGAATCGGCGCGTTGTTGCGTTCGTGGCAGGCCGTGCCGGTGGACCGCGACGGCGGCGGCGCGGCGGGATTGAAAGCGATTTTAGATCGGTTACTTGCGGGCGGCGCGATTATTTTATTTCCCGAAGGCACGCGGACGCGCGATGGCCGGTTGCAGCCCGCGCGCTCGGGCATCGGTCTGGTGGTGATCAAGTCCAACGCGCCGGTCATACCCGTGCGGACGTTTGGAACGTTCGAGGCTTACGGACGGCACGTCAAATTTCCCCGCCCCAAACGGGTGGCAGTCAAGTATGGCTGGCCGATGCAATTTGAAACCTTGCGGGCCGAGGCGAAGAATTGCTCCAAGGCGCGGCTCAAGGAAATCTACCAGGAAATCGTCAACGAAATCATGGCGGCGATTGCAAACCTGGAGCCGCGGGCTGACGATGATCCGTAACAGCCGACGTGAGTCGGCTCTAATCCTTCAGCACATCATTCACCGGCGTCACCCACTGGAAAATTGGAGCCGACTCACGTCGGCTGCTACAACATTAAATCCCCAAGTTCGACAGCGTGTTGCTGATGGCGTTGACGATTTGGACGAGCCGGGGATTCGATTTCTCGAAGCCATCCACCGACGAGCGCAAACCCTGAAGCGAATGGTGAAGTGATTGCGGATTTTGCTTTGTGCGCGTGGCTTCGTGCGCGGAAACCTGCGCGAAGCCCGTGATGCTCCTGGCCTGTTCGTCGTGGGTTTTCGCCAGCGTGCTGACCTCGGACTTGAGCGTGCCGAGCAACTGGAGCAACTCACGTTTGCGCTCTTCGCTGACGGCGTCCGCGCCGCGGATTTTCGCCTCAATTTCGCCAATGGTTTTTTTGATCATGGTTTCCGCCCAAAGATTAAACATTGCCGTGAATTCGGCAAGGACGCAGAACCGTTTGGAGTTCCGCCGTTAGGCGGGAAAACCGGCTGAAGCCGGAACTCCAAACCGTGATTTTCATCAGCGTCCGATGCGCGGCAGAACCGGTCGAACAAGCTCCCAGATGTTTTCGCAGACAACTTCAATTGCGCCCGCGCCGCTCACCACGCGCACTCGATTCGGTTCAGCGGCAGCGATGGCTTCGTAACCCTGGGCCACGCGCGCAAAGAAATATTTGTCCCCTTCCTCAATCCGGTCGCGGACAAAGGGCAGGGTGGATTGACGCGACTGCAGGCGTTCGGCACTGACTTCCGCCGGCACGTGCAGCAGCAGGGTCAGGTTTGGCCGCGTGTCACCGACGGCAAAGTCAATCACACTCTTGACCAGCGCCAAATCCAACCCGCGCCCGTACCCCTGATACGCCGTCGTCGAATCGTAAAAGCGGTCGCACAAAACAATTTCGCCGACGGCCAGCGCCGGACGGATGGTTTCGCGGACGAGTTGCGCCCGGCTGGCATTCATCAAAAGCAATTCGGTTTCGTAGGTCATGGTCACGTTCACCTTGCTGTGCTTGAGCGTGTGGCGGATTTCCTCGCCGATGGGTGTGCCACCCGGTTCGCGCAACACGCGCACGCGATGTCCAAGTGCGCGCAGCCGTTCAGCCAACAGCTCCACCTGCGTGGATTTGCCGCAGCCTTCCGTGCCTTCAAATGTGATAAACAGGCTTTTCATTGGAAAACAGGAAACATCCAACGCCGAACATCCAACATCCAATGCAGTGAAAATTGGATGTTCGGCGTTCGATGTTGGATGTTGGATGTTTTTTCAAATCTTCTTCAGCTTCGGGCCCTTGGGCGTGTCTTCGATGACCCAGCCTTTGGCCTTCAATTCGTCGCGAATCGCATCGGCGCGTTTGAAATCTTTTGACTGGCGCGCGGCCTGCCGCGCTTCGAGCAACGCGGCCAACCCGGCGGGAACTTCAATTTCGTCCGGCGCGCCAATGCCGAGCACGGAATCAATTTTGTCCCACGCCGTCAATGCCGCTGTTGCTTCGGCTGTGCTCAAAGAATTTTCCGCCAGCCGACGATTTATTTCGCGCACCCATTCAAACACCGTGCCCCAGGCGGCGGAAATGTTCAAATCATCGTCGAGGGCATTGGTGAAATCTTTCACCAATTCGGTAGGGCCGATCCCGCTTTGCGGGACCTGGACGCGCGGCAGCGCGTCCCTACCAGTGATTTCGCGCAACTTGCCGAGGCATTCGTCAATCCGCGCCAGTGCCGCGTGCGCGCCCTGCAAACCATCCAGCGTAAAGTTGAACGTCTCGCGGTAATGCGCGGTGAGCAGCGAATAACGGATTTCTCGGCCGGTGAATCCTTTGGCCAGCAAATCGCGCAGCGTGAAAAAATTGCCGAGCGACTTGCTCATCTTTTTGCCTTCGACCAGCAGATGCGCGCCGTGCAGCCAGTATTTGACAAACGGTTTTCCGGTCGCGCCTTCGCTTTGGGCGATTTCATCCTCGTGATGCGGGAAAATCAGGTCCTCGCCGCCGAGATGCAAATCAAAGCTCGGGCCGAGTATTTTCGTGCTCATCGCGCTGCACTCGATGTGCCAGCCGGGGCGGCCTTCGCCCCACGGGCTGGGCCAGCAAACGTCGCCGTCCTCCGGCACGCGCGCCTTCCAGAGCGCGAAGTCGGCGACGGATTCCTTGGCGTATTCGTCGCTCTTGACGCGTTCGCCGGTGCGGAGTTCGTCAAAGTTGAGCTTGAGCAACTGGCCGTAGGTGCAGCCGCAGCCGCGGTATTTTTCGATGCTGAAATAAACCGAACTGTCGGCGGCCTGGTAGGCGATGCCGCGGGCGATGAGTTTTTCGATGAGCGAAATGATTTCGGCGATGTGCTCGGTGGCGTGCGGCGTGTGGTGTGGCAGAAGGCAATTCAGCGTTTTCAAATCTTCAAAAAACGCGGCTTCGTATTTGCCGGTGAATTCGCGCAGGGAGGTTTTGGTTTCCCGGACGTGTTTGATGATTTTGTCCTCCACGTCCGTGATGTTCATCACGTGCGTGACGGCGTAGCCCTTGAATTCGAGGGTGCGCCGGACGAGGTCGCCGAAGACGAACGTGCGCCAGTTGCCGATGTGGGCGAAGTCATAAACCGTCGGCCCGCAGCAATACATGCCGACTTTGGGGGGAGCGAGCGGCACGAACTCCTGAATTGAGCGCGACAGCGTGTTGAACAGTTTTAAAGCCATTTGCCTGCGCGAAATTTAAGGCGCAGCGCTGGAAAGAAAAGAAATTTTGTTGCGCGAAGGACGCGAAATTGGCGAAAGCAGTTTGCAGCCTGTCTGGGTTATTGGCTGCTTCGTCATTTGATCAAATTCAAATAAATTCGGTGATGAACGTAGCCGATAGACATACAAATGGCGCCAGTCATCAATAATGACAATGGCAAACCACCATGAAACATTGGAAAATCCAGAACAGCACCAGCAATGGCAAGCAATATCATGAGACCGCCGACTGTCGTGTTGATGATGAAAGAGAGCTTATAGCCTCTCGTGTTTTGTGTTTGGGGTGCTTTCATAAAATGTCAAAGCGTTCTAGCAGCCTGTCTCGTTTAATCGTTGCGACTGTATTTCGCGTTTAAGTTTCTGTCCAGCGTGTTCTTGAATCCAAAAAAACGCTGCATTGAGCGCCGTAGGCGCGATATCTTTGTAGTTTAACCCAAATAAAATAAAAAGCTCCGTCAGGAGCGGTATATTGTGATGTCGCTCCGCTGGAGCTTGAAAATTTATCGGAACATTTTTCTACAAAGATTTCGCCCCTGACGGGGCTGAATTTTCGTCGTCGCTTTGCGTTTTTGGTTTCAACCGCTCGAACCGTTCGACGAACAGAAAGAAAACACCGGGGCCGAAGCAGAGCAGCATGACGGAGATGCCGGTGGCAATGCCCCAGAACGTGCCGGCGGGCGCGCAGCAATCGTCGCGGCGGCGGACGATGACGTGGCTGGGCACGGCGATGATGAGTTCGAGAATGCTGCCGCGCAGGAGCCAGCGGGTGGCGCGTTGGAGGAGTGCGTCGGGTTCATCCGCTTTGGTGGCGCGGCGGAAAATGATGGCCCAGACGAGCCAGAAAATGAGGACAGTAACAAATATGCTTAAGAGGGATTGCCAGTCGGAATTCTGGACGTTTTGTGTCGGGTTATAATTGATGGTGTTTGCCATCCAGTTGAACAAGCCTTGCAAATCAAAAATTGTAAAAGCACCGTCCGTAAAAATGGCGCAAAGCAGTGACAGCAGCCCGGCCAATAAGAGATTGGCCAGAAAAAACGCGGTGACGATGACGGGGATTTTCAGCGGACGGCGCGCGGGCAGGCGGCGTTCGGCAATGTTGATGGGCAGCAGGAGCAGCAAGGCTTGTCCGGCGACGAGGATGCCGAGCCAGAGCCAGTAACCCCAATTGGCATACATGGCCAGCGCAGCTTTGATTCCCATGCTGTCGTTTTTTAATCCCCAATTGCCAAAGGCGACGAGCGCGACCGGCACGGTCAGGACAAGCAGCGCCAGCGCGTAAAGCAGGACCGTAAGGATGGCCCAGCGTTTCATGGTTTTTCAAGTTGGCCATGAAGTTCAACACCAAGCCAGCGAAATCGGCGCCGGTATTTTTATGAAATCCGGCTTTAGCCGCTTGCAAAAGATGCCGGCTGCAAGCAAACTTTCCAAAACGAGAATTAATAACCGACATCAAAAAGGAGCACATGAGCAAAGAGGCAAAGCTGGAGTTGGACGGAAAAATATATCCGCTGCCGACGGTTGAAGGCAGCGAAGGTGAAAAGGCGGTGGATATTTCATCGCTGCGCGCGAACACGGGCTATATCACGCTCGACGACGGCTACGGCAACACCGGCTCGTGCGTCAGCAAGGTCACGTTCATTGACGGCGACAAGGGCATTCTGCGCTATCGCGGCATTCCCATCGAGGACCTGGCGGAGAAATCCAACTTCATCGAGACGGCGTATCTCATCATTTACGGCAAATTGCCGAACCGCGCGCAGTTGAAACATTTTTCGGATTTGCTCACCGACAACCAGTTTCTGCACGAGGACATGAAGTTTCATTTCGAGGGTTTTCCGATGGGCGCGCATCCGATGGCGATCCTTTCGGCGATGATCAACGCGGCGAGCTGCTTCGACGAGCGCCTGATGCGCTGGAAATGGGGCGAGACCAAGGATTTTGACGTATATGTGGCGCGGCTGATTTCGCAGGTACGGACGATTGCGGCGTATTCGTATCGCAAGTCGCGCGGGCTGCCCTTCATTTACCCGAAGAAGGCCTACAAATACACGGCGAACTTTCTGCACATGCTGTTCTCGACGCCGTACGAGGATTTTGAATTGAAACCGGAAGTCGTCAAGGCGCTCGACTTGATTTTTCTGCTGCACGCGGATCACGAGCAGAATTGCTCCACCTCCACCGTGCGCATGGTGGCATCGAGCCAGGCGAACCTGTTCGCCAGTTGCGCCGCGGGCGTGTGCGCGTTGTGGGGGCCGTTGCACGGCGGCGCGAACCAGGCGGTGATTGAAATGCTGGAGGAAATTCATCGCGAAGGCGACGACGGCTCAAAATTCATCACGGCGGCGAAGGACAAAAACAGCGGCAAGAAGCTCATGGGTTTCGGCCACCGCGTCTACAAGAATTACGACCCGCGCGCCAAAATCATCAAGAAAGCCTGCGACAACGTTTTGTCCAAGTTGCACATCAATGACCCGTTGTTGGACATCGCCAAACATCTGGAGGCGGCGGTGCTCAAGGATCCGTATTTCATCGAACGGAAGCTGTATCCGAACGTGGATTTTTACAGCGGCATCATCATGCGCGCGCTCGGCATACCGGTGGAGATGTTCACCGTGATTTTTGCGATTGGCCGGATGCCCGGCTGGATTGCGAATTACAAGGAAATCATGGAGGAACCAAAGGGCCGCATCTATCGGCCGCGGCAGATTTACACCGGGCGCACGCTCAACCATTACGTGCCCCTGACGGAGCGCAAATAAATGTGGAGCCCATGGGCAGCATGGTATTTTCTGATTTTGTCTTCAAGATTTGAAAACAACATCGCTTGCGGAAAGGCATAATTCCTGCTCATTTCAGGGCACAATTGCCATGAAGAAAATTTTGGTCATTGACGATGAGGAATGGTTGCGCGAGATGATTCACCTGGCGCTGAAGCAAAAAGGCTTTGAAGTCATTGAAGCCGTCAACGGCGCCGATGGCATTGAAAAGGCGCGCAAAGAATTGCCCGACCTCATCCTCTGTGACGTGAACATGGAAAAAGTGGACGGTTACCTGACCCTGTCCTCGTTGCGCACGGAAGCGCCCACGGCCTCCATTCCGTTCATCCTCATGACCGGCCTGGCCGACAACGCGGGCATGAGGCACGGCATGGAATTGGGCGCCGACGATTACCTGCCGAAACCGTTCACGACCGATGCGCTTTACGCCGCCGTGAATGCGCGCCTGAAAAAAGCCCAGACCGTGCGCGATGAAGCCGAGCGCAAGCTCGCTCATTTGCGTGACAACATCAGCCTGATGCTGCCGCACGAGTTGCGCACGCCGCTCAACGGCATTCTCGCCTACGGCGAAATTCTCGCCGCCGACGCCGCCAAACTCAAACCCGCCGAAATTGCTGAAATGGGCCACGTCGTTCACCAGTCCGGCAAGCGGCTGGAGCGGCTCATCGAAAACTTTTTGATTTACGCGCAGCTTGAATTGATTGCCGCCGACCCGAAGAACGTCAACGCCCTGCGTCTCGGCCGGACGGAACATCCCGTTGCGCTGCTTGAGAAGCATGCCGCCGCGCAGGCTGTGCTCGCGAATCGTTCCCCGGATTTGTCCTTCGAGCTGGCGGACATTCCCGTGCCGATGGCCGAGGAATATCTTAGCAAGGTTGTGGATGAACTTGCGCAAAACGCCTTCAAGTTTTCCGATCCTGGCTCGTCCGTTCGCTTGACGCTGACCGAGGCGTTCAACACCATTACACTTACCATCAGTGATCAGGGTCGCGGATTTACCACCGAGCAAATCACGCGCGTCGGCGCTTATATGCAATTCGACCGCACGATGCAGGAGCAGCAAGGGTTGGGGCTCGGCCTGGTCATCGCCAAGCGGCTCGTTGCCTTGCACGGCGGCGCACTTTCCATTGTAAGTGAGCCGAGTATGGGCGCTGTCATCTCGGCCAAATTCTCCAAGGCGAAGACGGATTGATCGCGGAGTAAAATTTCAGAGCGGCAATCGTTCGTAGAGAAAAACCAGTCCGCGTCCGGCCAGTTCGGCCGCCAGAAACACCAGCACAATTCCCACGACCGGCGCAAAATCCGCCTTGCCCACCCGCAGCGGCAGCGCGCGCAAGGGCGACAACAAGGTCTGCGCCCCGGCGTTCACGTAACCCCAAAACGGATGTTTGCCGAAGTAAATGTAACTGTTCAACAGATGCAGGACGAGCAGCGCGCCGGCGAGATATTTCCACGTCAGATAACTGCTCAGCCCGATGACCAGTGACTCTTCAAATCGTTGCGCCGTCGAAACGGGCTTCGGGATGATTTGCAATTCCGCCAGCAGCCAGCTGGCCAGCCACCAAAACGTCGCCGTGACAATCAGCGGTAGAAGAAATTTCACCCCGCGCGCCCAGCGATCAATGCCGCCCAGGGGCATTCGCACCAGACGATGAAAAGTCAGGGGTTCCGGCCCGGCCAGAATGGAAAGCAGCAACAGCCAGAGATAAAACACACCGAGCGTCAGCCCGAAACTGAAAATGGAAAACAACAACATACGCACAAAATAATCGCTGCGGAACGAAAGCGTAATGACGCTCAAATTCAAGGTGCCCGTCCAGTGTGCCGCCGAACCGATCTGCCAGTAGAACAACGCGCGCAGCAGCAACAGCCCGCCCAGCGCCGCGAGCAAATGCCATCTTCGCAAACGCCGCGGCTCGGCCCGCCGAAGTGTGCCAATCAACGTCGCGGGCGTCCGTTTGCCGAGCGGATCGAAGCGGACCGAACGCCAGTTCAGCCACAGCAACAAGCCTGCAAGGTTCAGAATGAAGTCAATCAGGGCCATGTGACGTGATGCGTGAAACGTGATACGTGATGCCTGATGGATGCGCAATGCCGAATCACGCTTTACGTTTCACGCATCACGCTTCACATCATCTTCAACAGTGTGTCCGCCATTTCCGATGGCGTGACGGCGACTCCGATGCCCGCGGCCTTGAACGCCGCGATTTTTGCCTTCGCCGTGCCTTCGCCGCCGCTGATGATGGCGCCCGCGTGGCCCATGCGGCGTCCGGGCGGCGCCGTTGCCCCGGCGATGAATCCAGCCACAGGTTTTTTGCAATTTTTCTTGATCCACCCGGCGGCTTCTTCTTCGGCGCTGCCGCCGATCTCGCCGATTATAAGAATGCCGTGCGTGTCTGGATCGTCGTTGAATAACTTGATCACATCGAGATGCGAGAGCCCGGGAACCGGGTCGCCGCCGATGCCGATGCACGTGCTTTGACCCGCGCCGCGGGTGGTGAGTTGCCAGACGGCTTCATAAGTCAATGTGCCGCTGCGCGAAACGACGCCGATGTGCCCTTTTTTGTGGATGTAGCCGGGCGCGATGCCGATGCGGCAGCCACCGTGGGAATCTTTTCCCTCACCGGGCGTGACGATGCCGGGACAATTCGGGCCGATGAGCCGCGTCGCGCGGCCTTGCAATGCGCGCTTCACGCGAATCATGTCGCGCACGGGAATGCCTTCGGTGATGGCAACCACCAGTTCCAGCCCGGCATCCGCGCCTTCGAGAATCGCGTCGGCGGCAAAGGCTGCCGGAACAAAAACGGCGGAAGCCGTCGCGCCGGTTTGTTTCACCGCCTCGGCGGCCGTGTCGAAAATGGGGACTTTCTTTCCGCCGTGCTCAAAGACCTGGCCGCCCTTGCCGGGCGTGACGCCGGCGACGACCTGCGTGCCGTAATCAATCGAGAGCTGCGCGTGCCGCGCGCCGAAGCTACCGGTGATGCCCTGGACGAGGACCTTGGTGTCGGGTTTAACTAGAATAGACATGGGAAAATCAGTTCTGGCTTTGTTGCTTTTTGATTTCTTTCAAATACTTCACGGTGATTCTGTCGTGATCGCGGTTCATTGCTTCTTTTGATCGGATCAACGCTTCGATGTCAAGAATCCGGCATTGGCCATAAGGCAATTCCACTTCAACACTGTGTTTCAAAACTGCTTCAAAGTTGCCAACACCCAGGACTTCGCCCAGGCAATCAACGATTCCCAAGTCTGTCTTCAAATACAAATTATTCAGGGTCGCACACTGTTCCGGCGTCAGTTCCAGAGGCAAATCCGGCCTTGAGCGATGCACCGGATGCAAATCCGCGAATGCCTTCTGGATGCGCATCAAATTCGCCTCGCTGAACCGGCAGCAAATGTCCACATCGAGTGTGACCAGGGTGACGCCATGCGCCACCGCCGCGAATCCGCCCACCAAAACGAACTCGACTTGCGACGAAATCAATCGGTGCATCAGTTCACTAAGGTTTTGCATGGCGTTTTTCCATCGCTGTGCGCAGCGACTCGGCAAAATTCAGCGCGTCATCATTGGCCTGCATACGTTCCCATGGCGTTTTCGCCAGGCTGTCTCTCAACAACGACAAATCAATGTCACCGCCCGCTGACACACGGTAAGCTGGCGAAGTTTCCTTCAAGACCATCCCTGCTTTGTCGTGTTTTTCCGGCATTGATTTACTTCGCGTTGCGTTTGTGGATGCAGATGGTGTTGCCGTCAGGATCGAAAATCATGGCCATGCGGGAGACGGGCGTGGGAAACGGCTCCATCCGGAACTTCACGCCGTTTGCGCGCAGATGCGCGATGGCCGCGTCGAAATCTTCAATTTCCAGCGCCACGGAGCAGCCGTCGGGGCTGGGTTTCCAGCCGGGTGCGGAGCCGATGGAAAGCGTGCCCGGGCCAATGTCGTATTCCGCCCAATGCGAGTCGGGCGGGAAGTCATTCACCTTGGTGGGTTTCAAACCCAGCACGCCCTCGTAAAACTTGCGCGCCCGGGCGAAGTCGGTGACGGCGTAACAACAAAATGCAATTTCGATGACTTTCAGCATGACGATGGTTGTTTGTGGTTGAACGCGCCTAAGTTTGTTTTCCCGGCCGCAAAACCCGGCACCCGTTTCAAAAGTTTCGCCGCCGACTGTTGCAGGCGATACCGCAAACCGCGCCGGACGGGCCGCCGGTCGGTGACCTCGCGCACCATCTGTTCGCGCAGGGCATCGCACCGGCGTTTCGATTGCTCGTGTTGTTGGGCCAGTTCAATCATTTGCTTCTGCAATTCCACCAACCGACGATAAGGCTCGAGGTCGTCCGCGACCTTTTTCATCCCCGGATTTTCGTTTCTGCCCCGAAACATGCGCCTTAATTCTTCAAAAACGTCTGTTTTCCCACGGCCTTGACCACCTTCTGCGCCGCGTCGGCCATGGAATCGCCGGGGATGAGTTTCAGGCCGGATTCGGCCAGGGTTTTTTTGCCGGCGGCGGCATTGTTGCCTTCCAGCCGGACCACCAGCGGCAATTTGAGGCCGGTTTCCTTCACCGCTGCGACGATGCCGGTGGCGATGACGTTGCAATCCATGATGCCGCCGAAAATGTTCACCAGAATGCCCTTCACGTTCGGGTCCTGCAGGATGATTTTGAACGCCGCCGCGACCTGTTCCTGGCTCGCGCCGCCGCCCACGTCGAGGAAGTTCGCCGGCCTGCCGCCGAAATGCTGGATGATGTCCATCGTGGCCATCGCGAGGCCGGCGCCGTTGACGAGGCAGGCGATGTTGCCGTCGAGCTTGATGTAATTCAGGTTGAACTTGCTGGCCTCGATTTCGAGCGGCGCTTCCTCGTTCAAATCGCGCAGGGCCTGGATGTCGGCGTGGCGGTAAAGGCCGTTGTCATCGAGCGAAATCTTGGCGTCCAGCGCCACGACGGTTTCCTTGCCGTCGGGCAGTTCGACGACACACATCGGGTTGATTTCCACGAGCGACGCGTCGCATTCCCACCACGTGGTATAAACACCGGCGATGAATTTGGCGGCGGCGTTGAGCAAATCGCCCTTGAGACCAAGCCCGACGGCAATCTTGCGTGCCTGATACGGCATGATGCCCACGGCGGGATCAATCCATTCCTTGAAAATCTTTTCCGGCGTTTTGGCCGCGACTTCCTCGATGTCCATGCCGCCCTCGGTGCTGGCCATCACGAGCGGGCGGCCCACGGCGCGGTCGAGCAGCACCGCGAGATAAAATTCCCTTTTGATTTTCGCCCCGCTGGCGATGAGCAGCGTCTGCACGCGGCGACCGTCCGGGCCGGTCTGTTTGGTGACGAGCACGTTGCCGAGCATGTTCTTGGCGTGCGACACCGCCTCGTCCACCGACGCGGCGACCTTCACGCCGCCTTGAAAACCGGTCTTGAAAGTCCCTTTGCCGCGTCCGCCGGCATGGATTTGCGATTTAACGACCACGCGGGCACTGCCGCCGGCGGTGATTTTTTCCGCCGCGGCGCGGACTTCGTCGAGCGATTTGGCGGGGATTTCCAGCGGGACGGCGACGCCGTATTTGGCGAGCAGTTGCTTGGCCTGGTATTCGTGGATGTTCATTTCAAAATTTGACCCGGCGCATTAAAAACGATTGTGACGGGAAATCAAACTTTTAACACCAAAGCCGGTTGAGAGTTGAGGGTTGAGAGTTGAGGGTTGATTCGTCTTCGTTTCACTACGACGCGACATGGAGGGTTGAGGGTGTGGTGTAGTGTCGGCGCTGTGCGCCGATGGGTTCAGCCACCATCTCTTGCCGTCTTTGCTCCCGACTTTTTCATGCCACGATTTACTAAATCAGAGCACGCTCGTCGACTCCCATGCGCTGTCATCTCCCCGCTCCCATCCCCTGTCACTTGGCCACTTTGACCCCTTTTTCTTTTGCCCCTTTTCCGATTCATTTGACACCGGTTGGAAGCAGCTCACCCAGACGGCGGACACGTCCTCCTTGCCTCAAGCGCCCCAACATTACTTCCGGCTCAAGCGAAGCTGGCTCGCCCCGTGAAGTGATGGAAAAGAAAATGCGCCGGCTTGTCGCGCTGTAACTTTGTGAAAGCGGAGGCGCAGCCCCAGGGTGAAATGTCATAATTCCAAGGTTCTCATTTCTCCTAAACTTTGTCTCATATGCGACAAAGTTTGGTCATGCCAGATCAATGTTCGAATGCCTCCGCGGGAACTTGGAAGAGCGTGGATCGGTCGTTGAATAACGGCAAAATTGGGTGCTGTGGAAAAAAACCGTTGCTACCCGTCACATTTTCCAGGACTTGCTCCTGTGCCCAGACTTTGTCTCATATGCGACAAAGTTTGGTCATACCGCCAAAATGAAATTGCCATGGGGAAAAATGTCACAATTCCAGGACTTTCACTTTCACGGCTGGCTTTTTTGGAATCGGGAGGAACGCAAGGCGGCGTCGAGCTGGCGAAGGTCTTTGGGCAATTCGGCGGTCCAAGTCATGCGCTTGCCGGGCTGTTCCGGGTGTTCGAGGCTGAGGACTTCGGCATGCAAGGCTTGACGCGGGAAATCAATGGGCGGGTTGGCGTGGTCCTGTCCGCGATAGGCCGGGTTATACGTGCGGTCGCCGATCAAGGGGAGTCCGGCGTGGGCAGCCTGGACGCGGATTTGATGTTTTCGACCGGTCTCCAGCCGGAGCCGCAATTTGGTGACGAAGCCTTTGCCGCCGGCGAGCGGATACTCCGCGATGACTTCGTAATGCGTGATGGCCTCGCGGACTTCGGAGCCCGGGTCTCTGAGTTGCGTTTCAGAAAGCACGTGCTGGCGCAGTTCGTCCCGGCTCAATTGCAGCCATTGCCGCCAGGTGCCTGTGGGCGTGCTCGGACGTCCTTCCACGAACGCCACATACTCCCGCTTCATGGAGTGCGCCTTTAATTGCTCGATGAGGTGGTGACGCGCGGCGGGGTTCGTGGCCATGCAAAAGACGCCGCTGGTATATTGGTCGAGGCGATGAACCGGCAAAGGTTGAAGCCGGCGATAGGCGGTCGGCAATGACTTTCCGGCGACGCCGCGGTTCCGGGCCTTCAGTTTTCCCGCCAGGAAATCGGCGAGGATGCTGAGCGCGGAAAGATCGCAATTCGGCGCGGGCACGGAGATGAGGCCGGGCCCCTTGTTGACGATGGCGAAGGCGGAATCCAGGTAAAGCAACGAAACGCGCGGATGAATCTGCCAGCCGGAACCGCACGCCAGAGTGGTGGCATGGCGATCGCGCAGTTCCAATGTATCGCCCGGGTCCGTGATGGTTTGATGGGGTTTGCGGATGATGACGCCGTTGACGCTTACCCGTCCCGCCACGATCCATTGTTTGGCGCGGCTCTTCGGCGTGTCGGGATGCTTCCGCAGCAACCAATCCAATAGCGGGCTGACCGCCGCTGTGCGGGATAAGGCTGAAGGCTGAATGCTCAATGCTAAAGGTCTCCTTTCGAACGTTTATCTATGGTTGTGAATATGGCGATGAGTTGGCGGGTTTCGTCGAGCAGGTCGGCCATCTTCGTTGTCGAAACGCAACCGCTGTCCACGAGCAATTCGAGCCAATACTCGATTTCTTCGATTTCCTTGGGGCAGTCGCCAATCTTGGAAATGAACTCCGCTTTGGACCGACCGCGCGACGCCTCGCGGTAGTTCGCGCCAACGGACGTTCCGGAACGAAGAACCTGCTTGCCAAGCACCTGCGCAACCGTGTCGTTCTTCGGCAGTTTGGAATACATACGGATGACTCGAAGCGCAAATGTCTTCGTTCTCGGTTTCAAATCCTGTGGCTTTTCACTCATATCGTTTTAGCGTTTAGCCTTTTCTGTTTTAGCCTTTAGCCTTCAGCCTTCAGCCTTTTTACGTTACCCGCCCGCGAACACCGGGCGAAAGTTCGCCTCGGTCAGGATGCGCGCGACCTCCGCGCGTTTGTCGCCCTGAATCTCGATCTGGCCGTCCTTCACCGTGCCGCCGGTGCCGCAGGCGCGCTGCATCGCCCTGGCCAGTTGCTCCTTTTCCGGCAGACCGATGCCGACAAAGTTTTTCACCACCGTCACCGTCTTGCCGCCGCGCCCGGCCTTCTGCCGGAGGATGTCCACGCGCCCGCGATTTTTCTTCGCCGGTTTCGATGGTGGCGCGGAATCCGCCGGCGAATTTTTGGGTGCGGGTGGGAGACCATCGCTGGACAGCGCGTCAAAAGGATTGTAACCGAAACTCGCTCCGCCGTCGGTGGGAATGTGTTTGGAGACTGCCATAGTTGAGTGTGTTGAGTGTTGAGGGTCAATCCAAAGAGCGATCCGCCTACGCGTTGCTTCAGCGCGGCAAGGAGTCGAGGGACGAGCCGTCTTCATTACACTTCGTCGCGTCGAGGGACGATGAGGATTTGGAAGTGCCCAGCGGATGCTCGTGTTTTTGCCATTCCTCGGAGACGTGGCCGGCCCAACAGGCCGGCCGTTTTAGGATTTATTGCCATGAGGTTTCGTGTGGTAGGCGGGCGGCGTTTCACGCAAGGCGTCGGCGGTTTCCACGGGCATCCAAACGGCTTCGCCATTTCGCCAGACGGCGAGCGGCTTGCCGCGCTGCCGGTGGTCCTCCACGACCTTGGCAACGGCTTCGGTCAAAGCCTGCATGGCCTTCTGGGTGAGGGATGTCTTGGTTGTTTTTTTCATGGTGCAAACTTCCGCCGCAACTGGTCGTAAAGCGCGGCATCGCCGATCACAGTCTGCCCCGCCTCGTCCTTAAAAATCAATCGCGGTGTGTCCGAGGAGTTGTCGAAGCAGTGCAGCGTGTCGAGCAGGGGCCGATAAAGGGCAAAAAGGTTTCTCAACGAGCGGTTGAAGCGGCGGCGGACATCGCGCTCCGGCACCTCGTGTCCGCCACTCTCGACGCGATCGCGAATACGGAGCAAAGCCAGTTCGGAGTTGGGAATCCACAGGTAAAACGATATGCAGCCGGAAACCGGATTTCTTCATCCGATGCAGCAGCGGCACATACGCGCGACCCGACAGCGTGGTTTCAAAGGCAAAATCGGTGCTGGCTTCCGTGAACTCCGCAATGCGCTCCAAAACGGTGCGCCCGGCACGCAGCAGCCCGGCGTCCGGATCAAACGGCGAGTAGGCGCGGGCAATCAGGTCGGCGTTAATGAAATTGGGGCACCACGCGTAGAGTGGAAGAAACTGGGTGGCAAAGGTCGTTTTCCCCGCACCGTTTGGTCCGGCGATGATGTAGCAGATGGGGGTGGCAGGTTTGCGGGGCATTGCCTTTAGGCCGCATATAGCAGCGATTGCAGTTGGTTCACGGCGTTGCGGAGTTGGTCTGCGCCGCCGAACTTGCCGATGATTTCGTTCACATTGCCGCGCAGTGAAATCGGCGGGACTTTCAGCACGTCGGGCAGCGTGAATTGGAGTTCGCCGTCGGTGAAGTAGCATTGCTCGGCAATCGAATGCGGGTCGTTGTCCCACCCGGCAGCTTGAAGCTTCTGAATCTTTCCCATATCCATGCCCATTTGTGGGCATCGTAAGCCGCGGGGGAGTTTTCGCAAGCGAGAAGGAAGGAGGAATTAAGAAGGCAGAATGAAGAATGGGGAAGACCGCGTAAAAGGCCTTCAGCCTCACGCGGCAGGCCGTGTAAAAGGGCCTTCAGCCTCACGCGGCAGGCCATGTAAAGGGCCTTCAGCTTCACGCGGCAAGCCCCGGGCGTAAAAGGTCAAACCCCGTGGGGGCACGCCCTTTTACGGGGCTTCCTTCTGCATTCTTACTTCTTCCCCCGCCCGTCCGTTCGGTAGGGCGCGGGTTTTTCGCGGAGGGCGCTCGAATCCGAATGAACCGCACTGCCCCGAATGGCGAGTTCCCGTTCGCGCAGGGCATCGAGCATCCGCAGCTTTTCCGTCACGGGCCGCGCGGCGAGATTGCGGCGCAGGGCGCGTTTGCTTTCGAGAATCTTTTGCAGGTCAAAGCTCATGGCGTGTCGCTAAGAAATTGTCGTTCAAACTTCCGCCAGGCGTCAAGGCGGAAGAAAGGCCGAAGGCTAAGGGCTGAAGGCTGAAACGAGATCGCCAAGAATTGAAATCCGATTCCGCCTTTTCATAAACTTTAGCATTTAGCCTTTATCCTTTAGCCTTGCTTCTTCAACCCATTTCCCTTGAATCGACGGCGGGGCGCGGGCAAGGCGGAAGAAAGGCTAAAGGCTGAAGGCTGAAGGCTGAAACGAGATTGCCAAGAATTGAAATCCGATTCCGCGCCTTTTCATAAACTTTAGCATTTAGCCTTTATCCTTCAGCCTTGCTTCTTCAACCCATTTCCCTTGAATCCATCAGGGCGGGCGGGCAATTTGCGACGCCGTGAAGAATTTTTACATGTTGCTGCTGGCGCTGTGCCTGGCGTTTTGCCTGACGCCGGCGCACGCCGCGTTCATCAACGGCCAAAACTACGTGCCGTTGGTGGATTGGGCGCGGGCGAATGGCTTGAAATGTTTCTGGCTCAAGCGGGGCGATGAAATCGTGGCGGCCAACCGCACGACGCGGCTGGTTTTTGACAAGGATTCGCGCATGGTGGAGGTCAACGGGATCAATGTGGCGCTGTCCTTCCCGGTGGCGGTGGACAGGGGCACGCCGTTGATCGCGCAACTCGATCTCAACACGACGATCCGTCCGCTGTTGTCCCCGCCGAAAGCCGCCGCCGCAAAAAGAATCACGACGATCTGCCTCGATCCCGGCCACGGCGGCAAGGACACGGGCAACCACACGTTCTGGCGCAGCGAGAAGACGTACACGCTGGCGCTGGCGCTGGAATTGCGCGACCAACTCAAAAAGGTCGGGTTCAATGTCATTTTGACGCGCAGCAAGGACGCCTATGTTGATTTGCCCGACCGTCCGGCGCTGGCGAACCGGCGCGGCGCGGATTTGTTCGTGAGTCTGCATTTCAACGCAACGCAGACGGGCAAAAACGAGGTTGAAGGGCCGGAGACGTATTGCATCACGCCCGTCGGGGCGAGTTCGACGAATGCCCGCGGCGAAGGCAGCGGTTACGGCCCGACGACGGCGAATCGCTCGGAACAGAAAAGCCTGTTGTTCGCGTATCAAGTTGAGAAGTCGCTCGTCCAAAATCTGCGCGTGCCGGATCGGGGCGTGCGGCGCGCGCGGTTCGCCGTGTTGCGCGATGCGGCGATGCCGGCGATTTTGATTGAAGGCGGCTACATGACGCATCCGGCCGAAAGCAAAAGAATTTCCAGTGCTACGGGTCGCCGCCAGATGTCACTGGCGATTGTGAAGGGCATTCTGGCCTATCAAAGGCTGGTTTCACCGCCGCCTCCGCCGGTGGTGACGAAGCCGCCGGTGAAAAAGCCGGCGGCCACAGGGACGGGCACAAATAAAATTTCAACGAAGAATCAGACGCGGTAGATTTCTGGGGACCCGCCTTTGCTGCGCTTCGGCGCGGCAAGCGAGGACGATTAAAAACTGAATGAGCATAGCAACCAAAACCGGTGATGACGGCACGACGGCGTTGATGTATGGCCGCCGGGTCCCGAAAAATCATCCGCGCATCGAGGCGTGCGGTGCGGTGGACGAGTTGAACGCCGCGCTCGGTCTGGCGCGCGCGACGGCAGAGCACGATTTTGTGCGCGGCAATCTGCTCGCGATTCAGAAAGACCTGATTGTGCTGATGGGCGAGGTCAGCGTGGCGACGGAGGATTTGCCGCGTTACGTCAAGGACGGCTATTCGCTGATTACGCCGGAAATGACGGCGAAGCTCGACACGCTCATCCGCGAGATCGAGGCGCAGAACGTGAATTTCAAAGGCTGGGCGACGCCAGGTGCGACCCCGCAAAGCGGGGCTTTGGACCTGGCGCGAACGATTTCCCGCCGGGCGGAACGGCGCGTGTGCGCATTGAAGGAGTCAGGCGAACTGCGAAACGCGGAGATTGTGATTTATCTCAATCGCCTGAGCGATTTGCTGTGGCTGTTCGCGCGTTGGGTGGAAACGAAGGCGGATTCGGCACATGGGTAGGGCGCGTCACTCCGTGCGCGCCGCAATCGTTGTGCGGACGAGCGGCGGGCAGAGGACTGCCCGCCCTACCCATTGCACCGATTGTCTCTGGGAATTGGGATAAGCTGCGAAATCAAAAGATCGTGTCGAGAGACAAGCAGCCGGACGGGTCAAAGCCAGTCCGGTTTCCTTTATCGTTCAACCGGGTTAAAATTGGCAATATTTGCGTTCAGCCCCCGTAACGAACCGGTTACAGCCAGCAGTCCGCCTTGTGAATAACATGGACGTTACTCACCTTCGCGTCACCCGCCGGAATACGGCAAAAACCTCGTTTTCGATGCGCTTAAATGATTTGATTTGAAGGGGTAGGGCTTCCGCCAATCGGCGGAAACCTCTGCCATCAGCGATAGCAGGGGCATTGCGCCCGCCGAAAATTTTCGGGCAGATCGTGAGATGCAGTTCGTCCACCAAACCGGCCCGGAACAAGGCGTCATTCAATCCGCCGCCGCCTTCGACCAGCAGACGTTTGACACCCCATTTCCCGCGCAACCAGCAAAATGCCTCGCGGAAATTGATTTCCTGCCGGCCGCAAACCTTTACTTCGTCCGCCAAGGCCCGCAGTTGGCGCAGCCGGGCTTTCGATGCCCGCCCGGTGGTGAGGATGATGATGGGCGAGAAATGGTGTTGGAAAACTTCCGCGTTGGGATTGAGCGAACCGCTGCCGCTCACAATGACGCGCAAATTATACCCGGCCAGCCCGTTTTTAAGCCGCAAGCGCCGAAATTTGGCCGGACCTGGTCCCAGGTTGATGGCCGCCGAATCCACCGTGCGCGCCCCGGCCATCACCGCGTCTGCCGTCGCCCGCAACTCCAGCAAATGCTCGTGGTCGTGTGTGCTGCCGAACGACGACACCGCGCGGTTCGCCGTCGCAATTTTTCCGTCCGCTGTCATCGCCATGTTCACCAAAACGAACGGCAGCTTTGAATTTTGAGTTTTTTGGTTTGAATTCACAAAAGGAGCATCGCATCGCCGTAACTGAAGAAGCGGTAACGTTTGCGGATCGCCCCGGCGTAGGCGGATAAAACCATTTCGCGTCCGCGCGTTTCACCCGGCGCGGCAAACGCGCTGACCAGCATCAGCAATGTGGAGCAGGGCAGGTGGAAGTTTGTCAACAGCGCGTCCACGATTTGAAATTGAAACGGCGGATAAATGAAAATGTGCGTCCGACCCTTGTAAACATTGAGTTTTCCGTTGTTGTTGGCGGCAATGCTTTCAAGCACACGCACGGTCGTCGTGCCGACGGCGAAGACGCGGCGACCGGTGCTTTTGGCCTCGTTTACGGCGTGCGCGGTCTCTTCGCCAAGCTCGAATCGTTCTTCATGCATTTTGTGCGCGGCCAGCGTTTCGGTTTTCACCGGTGCAAACGTGCCGGGTCCGACGTGCAGCGTGACAAAGCAAATGGTCACGCCGCGCGCGCGAATTTCATCAAGTAATTTCCCGGTGAAATGCAAACCGGCGGTTGGTGCTGCGACCGAACCGTCGGTCCTGGCATAAATGGTTTGATAACGCTCTTTGTCTTCGCCCATTTCATCCGGATTGGCGCGGGTGATGTAGGGTGGCAGCGGAACTTCGCCCAGCCGATCCAATTCGTGGCTGATGTCCGGCGTATCGGAAAATTGCAGTCGCCGGTGCCCCTCATCGTTCACTTCCACGACGTTGGCGCGAATCGAGGTCATTTGGCGGTTGTTATGAAATACGATTTGCGTTCCGACGCGGGCGCTTTTGCCGGGGCGCAGCATGACCCACCAGTCGTTGGTCGCGTTTTCTTCAAGCAACAGAACTTCAAATTTGCCGCCGGTCCGGGCATTCGCGCCGCGAAGCCGGGCTGGAATCACGCGTGAATTGTTGAGAACCAGCACGTCGCCCGCGCGAAAACCCCCCGGCAAATCCCGAAAGTGACGATGTTCGATGTTTCCATCGGTGCGATGCAAGAACAGCAGCCGTGATTCATCACGCTGAGGCGCGGGATGTTGCGCGATCAGTCCGGGCGGCAGGTCAAAATTGAAATCAGCGGTTCGCACGTTGCGAGTTTCAAGTTTAAGGTTTCAAGTTTCAAGCCGTCATGCCATAAGATTTCAATTTAAAGCCTTTAACCCCAGCTTTTTTGGTTGTGAATAACTTTTGAATAAATCGCAAAAATTTGTATTGACATGAAGTGGGGCAAAGTGGATAAAAGTGGGTCGTTGTGGGGAAAAAGGCAGTTTGGGGTCAGTATGGTGGATATATGAGGACCGCGGTGAACAAAGAGCCGACTTATTACAATTCACTCTATCGTCATGGAGTGGATGAGAAGCGGCGCGTTCAAATCCCGGCCAAGTGGCGGCCTGAAAAGCCGGGCACGGAACTGACACTGATGCTTTGGCCGAAGGCGAAAGAGGGTCCGTGTTTGCGTGTTTTGCCGCCGGCGGAAATGGCGAAGATGGTGAAAGCCATTGACGCGATGTCCAACGGCGATTCGAACAAAGTGGTTTTGAAACGTTTCATCGGCAGCGAGTCGGTGCAGGTGAGCGTGGACAAGGCGGGACGGATTTGCCTGCCGGAAGGAATGGCGCGCGCGGCGGGCATCAAGGACGAAGCCATGCTGGTCGGGTTGCTGGATCGCTTCGAGGTTTGGAATCCGCAGAGTTACGAAAAGGTCAAGGCTTCCGACGCCGTGCTGGCACACGAAGCCTTCAAGCTGATGGAGTAATTATGAATCTTGCAAAATTATTGATTGCCGGAAAAAGCATCATCAACGGCCGCGAGGCAATTTCGTATCGCGCCAACAAACACGTTTATCTGCCAAAATTCGGTTTGGCGCAAAATCCATTCAAGTCGCCGGACGGGGCGGAACCAGCGGAGCCGGAAGCGGAAACCATCGCCGCCCCAATCAAAAAAGTCGTCACGCCCGTTGCGGCCAAAACACAAAAACTGTCGGTCTGGACGCCGGGTCCGGTGCGCGCGACATCCTGGGCAAGCAAATTGAATCCGATTTCGATGTGGCGCGGTTCGGCCCCGGCGGCGCAAAGCGCCCCATGTCCGGTGCAGTCCGAACTTTCGCTGGACAGCGTGAAAGTCGTGCATAACGACCTCAGCGATGCCGACGTGGAAGTGGTGCCGATTAAATCGCGCACGGCGGACAAAACGGCCGTGCCGGTACTGCCGCCTCCGGAAAAATCCTGGGAATTTCTGGCCGAGCGGATGTTTCACGCAACGGCGGATTAAACCAACGGCAAACCGATGCGCAGTGCTGGATTTCGTTCACAAAACAGTGATGGCGGCGGAGGTGCTGAACGCGCTAAAGCCGAACCCGGGCGGACGTTACGCCGACGGGACGCTCGGTGGGGCTGGGCACGCAGAGAGCATATTGGCCGCGAGTTCACCGACTGGATGGCTGTTTGGGTGCGATCGCGATGGCGCCGCGATTGAAGCCGCGAAAAGACGGCTTGCGGAAAAGTTTGCCGGACGTTTTGAGATCCGGCGCGGAAATTTTGACGAAATGGCCGGATGGATTCCGGCGGCGGGTTGCGACGGTGTGCTGCTGGACCTGGGCGTGAGTTCGCCGCAACTGGATTCGCCCGAACGCGGATTCAGTTTTCAGCACGACGGCCCGCTGGATATGCGGATGGACACGCGGCAGACGCTGACAGCGGCGGATTTGGTGAACGGTGCAGGCGCGGAAGAACTGGCAAAGATTTTTTGGGAATTTGGCGACGAACGCGAGTCGCGGCGGTTTGCGAGGGCGATGGTGCATGACCGTGAACGCCGAAGGTTTGAGACGACGCGGCAACTGGCGGAATTGATCGAACGGCTCAGTCCGCGCCGCGGGAAAAAGGCGCATCCGGCGACGAAAATTTTTCAGGCGCTACGGATCGCGGTGAACGACGAAATGGGTTCTTTGAAACACGGGTTGGAAGCGGCGGTGAAAATTTTAAAGCCGGGCGGAAGGCTGGCGGTCATCACGTTTCATTCGCTGGAGGACCGGGTGGTGAAGGAATTTGGCCGGGAACGGACGTGCGATTACACGTTCAGCGGCGGGGTGGACGTGCCGGAATTGCGCCGGCCGCGCGTCCCGGAGTTGAAATGGGTGACGCGCAAGGCAATCAAGCCCGGCGCGGATGAGTTGAACGACAATCCGCGCAGCCGCAGCGCGCAATTGCGGGTGCTGGAGAAAATTTAGATGGCAAAAAATCGAAAAAATCAGTCGGCAGCAATCCGGTTTGGGCCGGCGCTGAAGGCGCTATTTTTGTGCCTGCTGATCGCCGGTTCGGCGGTGGGTTACGTCTGGCAAAAGAGCCAGATTTACCAGCTCGGCCAGCAAATCCGGCAGCGCGAGATTCGTCTGGCGCGGTTGCAAAACGATGACCGAAAACTCAGCGACCAGCTTTCAATTTTGCGGTCGCCGACGATGCTGGATCGCCGCGCCCGCGAACTGAATCTCGGTCTTTCGCCGGCACAACCGATGCAGGTTTTGCGGCTGGCGGAACCTGCGTCCGCGCCGCCGGAAAATAAAAGTTTGACGCGCCAGTTCGCGGAAAGACCCGCCGGCGCAATGACCCAATAACATGAAAATTTTGGCCGCCGCTCGTGACGCCGTCGGGTGAGGAACCGATCGCCACGGGCGGCTGGCCTTTTTTGCGATGACAAAACGGCTGCAATTGAAACGGGTGCTGACACTGTTGGGGCTGCTTGGCCTGGCATTCGCCGGGCTGGGTTACCGGCTCGTGGATTTGCAGGTGTTGCGTCACGACGAACTGGCCGCCAAGGCGCAGCAAAACACACAGCGTGAGTTTTGGCGGGCGCCGCGCCGCGGCGACATTCTCGACGCGCATGGCAATTTGCTCGCCACGAGCATTTTTGTGAAAACGGTTTGCGCCGATCCGGTCTTGATTGGCACTCGGCAGGCTGTTGTCGCCCGCCAGCTCGCACCGCTGCTGCAAATGAGCGAAGGCGATTTGTATCAGCGCCTGCTTCCCCGCCTGGTGAAAAATCAAAAGGGAGAAACGGTCACGAACCGTTACGTCGTGCTTCAACACAAGGTGGCGGATGAAACGTGGCAGAAAATCCAGATGACGATGACCAACCTTTCATTCGGCGTGGACGAGAAAAAATTGTCCCGGGCCGGCCGCGCATTTTTCCGGGATTTGCGCACGAGCGCGATTTTTACCGATCCGGTGGACGATCAATTGCGCGTGTATCCGAACGGCTCGCTGGCGGCGCACGCGCTCGGTTTCGTGGGAACGGAAAATGGCAGCAACCGCGTTTCGCGAACGGTCGGGCGCGACGGCGTGGAACTGGTTTTGAATTCGGCGTTGAGCGGCGTGGCGGGCTGGCGTGTGACGCAAACGGATCGTCAGAAACGCGAGCTGGTCGCGTTGCGCGATGAAGATGTGCAGGCGCGCGACGGCTTGAACGTGGTTCTCACCATTGACGCGGCGATTCAGCACATCGTGGAAACTTCACTGGCCGACGCGCTGCAAAAACACACGCCCATCAGCATCACCGCCGTCGTCACACGTCCGCGCACGGGTGAGATTCTGGCGATGGTGACGCTGCCGAATTTTGATCCGAACAATCCCGGCGCTTCGTCCGCTGATGCGCGCCGCAATCGTGTCATCAGCGACGTGATGGAGCCCGGCTCGACGTTCAAGATCGTCGTCGTATCCGGGGCGTTGAACGAAGGCGCCGTGCACTGGGCTGACACGTTTGATTGCGAGCAGGGGCATTTTGCCTTTGCGGGCCGGGTTTTGCACGACCACGAACCGTTTGGAATTCTTACCACCGAAAGCATCATCACGAAATCGTCTAACATCGGCGCAGCGAAGATCGGCATCCGCCTGGGTGAGGGCCGGCTTTACGATTACGCGCGGGATTTTGGTTTTGGCCAGCGCACGGGCATTTCGCTGCCGGGCGAAGCCAGGGGACTTTTGTATCCGGTGAAAGATTGGAGCAAAGTTTCCATCGCGCAAATTCCGATGGGACAAGGGGTCGCGGTGACGCGGTTGCAAATGATCATGGCCATGAGCGCGCTGGCAAACAACGGCTGGCTCATGCGGCCGATGCTGGTGAATCGTCTCGAAGACCGCAATGGGAACGTGGTGCAGCAATACGCGCCGCAGCGCGTGCGGCAGGTTGTCGGCGAATTCACGGATAAATTAATGGTCGAGGCGCTCAAAACCGTCGTGACGCCGGACGGCACGGCGCCCGGCGCGGCGATGAAAGATTACACCGGCGCGGGCAAGACCGGCACGGCGCAAAAAGTCGAGAATGGCGCCTACGCCGAACATAAATTCTATGCTTCGTTCGTCGGATTTTTTCCGGCCGACAACCCGGAGCTTTGCATTTCAGTCGTGATGGACGAGCCGAAGGAAGGTTATTACGGCGGTCAGGTTTGCGGGCCGGTCTTCAAGGAAATCGCCGAACGCTGCGCAAGTTATTTGAACATTCCGGCGGATAAAAATTTACAACCGCCAGCATCGTCACCGCCGCTCGTGGCGGCTGGCGCCTCACGGACACCGGCGGGTGCGCGGGGTCCGTGAACCAACGGGGAACCATTTGCAGTGGAAACACGTTCTTTGAAATTTGTCGCCGATGCCTGCGCCGCCGAACTCAGGCGCGGGTCGGCGGGAACACTCGTTCAGCGCGCAGGCACTGATTCGCGCCACGCGCAGGCGGGCGACTTGTTTTTCGCCATCAAGGGCGAGCGCTTTGACGGCCACGACTTTTTGAACGAAGTCGCGGCCAAAGGCGTTGCCGCCGTGGTCGTGGAGCAAAAAAAAGTTCCCGCGCCATTGCCGGAATGCGCGGTGCTCGTCGTGGACAACACGCGCGCGGCGCTCGGAAAATTCGCCGCGGCGTATCGGCGGGGATTTGATTTGCCGATTGTCGCCGTCGGCGGCTCCAACGGCAAGACGACAACAAAGGAATTGATCGCGTCGGCGTTGCGGCAAACGCTGGCAACGGTTTGGAGCGAGGCGAGTTTCAACAATGACATCGGCGTGCCGCTGACGTTGTTGCGCCTGGAAAATTCGCACCAGGCCGCGGTACTCGAAGCGGGCACGAATCATCCGGGCGAACTCGCGCCGCTGGTGAAAATGATTCAGCCGAAATACGGCGTGCTGACGAACATTGGCCGCGAGCATTTGGAATTTTTTGGCGACCTGGCGGGCGTGGCGCAGGAAGAAGGCTGGCTCGCGGAATTGTTGCCGGCGGACGGCAAGCTCTTTGTCAACGGTGACAGCGAATGGACGGAGCAGATCATCCGGCGCACGCGCGCGACGGTCGTGCGCGTCGGACTCGGTGAAAAAAACGACTGGCAGGCGCGTTCGATTCGCCTGGACAAGAACGGCGTGACCTTTCGCGTGGACGCGCCGAAGGCTGAATTCAGCGGCGAGTATCGAATCAATTTATTGGGGCGGCATCAGGTGACGAACGCTTTGTTTGCGGTTGCGGTCAGTGAGGAACTAGGCTTGGGCCGTCCCGCGGTGCGGGACGGCCTGGCCGAATGCAAACCGGCGAAGATGCGTTTGCAATTTTGGGAGGCGGGCGGCGTGCGTGTGCTCGACGACACTTACAACGCGAACGCGGATTCGACGCTCGCGGCGCTCGAAACGCTTTGCGATCTGCCGTTGCAGGGCCGGCGCGTGGCGGTGCTCGGCGACATGAACGAGCTGGGCGCGCACAGCGAAGCGGCGCACGCGGAGGTCGGACGCCGCGCGGCGGAACTCGGCATCGGGCAAATGTTTGCCATCGGCAAAATGGCGCCGGTCACGGCGCACGCAGCGCGCGAAGCGGGATTGAACCGAGTGATTGAGTTTGCGGACGTGGAAGCGGCGGTGAAGGCGGTAAAGAATTTTTTGAAGGCGGGCGATGTGGTTTTGTTGAAGGCGTCGCGGGCATCGCGTCTGGAGCGCATTGCCGGGACGCTAAAGTCGGAAAAGTCGTGAACCGGAACAATGTTTTATTATTTGAGCCAGCAGTTGCTCGATTGGTCGAAGGGAACGCCCTGGGCGGACTACTTCTCGGCCTTGCGGCTGTTTCGTTACATCACGGTGCGGAGCGCGGGCGCGGCGGTCACGGCGCTGATGTTGAGCTGGTGGCTCGGTCCGAAAATCATTCACTGGTTGAAGGGTTTGAAATTTGGCCAGGACTATGCGGACAAGGCCGAGGAGGCCGGCGGTCTGGCCGCGCGGGTTTTGAGCAAAAAAGGAACGCCGACGATGGGTGGCCTTTTGATTGTGGCGGTGTTGTTTATTTCCACCCTGCTGTGGACGCAATTGGACAACAAGCTGGTGCTGCTGACGCTGCTCTCGGTGCTGGTGCTGTCGGGGCTGGGATTTTACGACGATTACGCAAAAATCATCCAGCAAACCGGCGGCGGCACTCCGCCGCGCGTCAAGCTGGTGGCGCAATTCGCGCTGGCAACTTTTATTGGCGTCTATTTGTGGATGACACCTTCGACGAGCAAACTGGTTTCGGAGATCATGGTTCCGTTTTGCAAATACCCGGTGGCAACGGGCGCCGGCTTGATCGGTTTGCTGGTGGTAGTGCTGGCGATTGTCGGCAGCTCGAATGCGGTGAATTTGACGGACGGCCTCGACGGTCTGGCGATTGGCTGCACGCTGATTGTGGCATTTGTGTTTCTCGTGTTCACGTACGTGGCGGGCAACATCAAGGCGGCGGGCTATTTGCAAATTCCCTATGTGCCCGGCGCGGGCGAATTAACGGTGTTCTGCGCGGCGATGATCGGCGCGGGCCTTGGTTTTTTGTGGTTCAACTGCCATCCGGCGCAGGTGTTCATGGGCGACACCGGGTCGCTCGCACTCGGGGGTGCGTTCGGCATCATCGCGGTGCTGATTCATCAGCCGTTCGTGTTGATGATTGCGGGTGGCGTGTTCGTGCTGGAAGCCGTTTCGGTGATTTTGCAAACCGGCTGGTTTCGCTTCACGCGAAAGTTTTACGGCACCGGCCGGCGGATTTTTTTGATGGCGCCGCTGCACCATCATTTCGAGAAAAAGGGCTGGTACGAGTCACAGGTGGTGATGCGATTTTACATTTTGTGCGTGCTGTTTGCGGTCGTCGCCCTGGCGACGCTGAAACTGAGGTAGAAATGACGCTGACATTGGACCATAATGAAGTTTTGACCGGTCGCTTTGCTCCTTGCACAAGCGGCCCCTGGCTGTTAATAACTTTGCCGGAAGTGGCCAGACGCGCAATAGTCGGCGGAGTGTTCGTTTCACCAGCCGGTTTGAAATTTTGCGACGCCTTCAGCCTGTCGCCAATGAACAAAATGAATTTAACGCGCCGTGGAATTTGCCGAGGGAAAATTTCGCTGCGAAAAAAATCAACCAACCTCGAAGAAAGGACGCAATCAGCGCCAAATCAATGAATAATCCTAATCCATTTGTACCCCAAGGCTCCTTGTTGGAGCAGCAAAGCAAACGCCGTTCGCACATGAAACTCGGCGTGTTCTGCGTGCTCCTGGTTGGAGTCGTCGGCCTGACCGCAATGCTCATTCAGGGCTGCAAACGCGAACAGATCGGCGAAGAGCCACCGCCGGTTGACACGAACACGGTGGTCATGGATACGAATACGCCGTCCATGGAAGCTTCCAATCCGCCGGTGGTTGCCCCGGTCGTGGTGCCGCCTCCTGTGTATGCAGTCGCTGGGACGGAATACGTCGTGGTCAAGGGCGATACGTTTGCAAAGATTGCCAAGAAAAATGGCGTGAGCGTCAAGGCGATTCAGGCCGCAAACCCGGGCATTGAACCGACCAAGTTGAAAGTCGGACAAAAACTTTCAATTCCGGCGTCAGCCGGCGGCGCGTCTGCGATGACGGGCGGCCCGGTTTCGACTGGTTCGGGCGTGGCTGGGGAAACTTACACGGTGAAATCCGGCGATTCACTGACCAAGATTGCGAAAGCGCACGGCACAACCATCAAGGCGATTAGAGCCGAAAACAAGCTGACCACGGACCACATCAAAGTCGGGCAGAAGCTGAAGATTCCGGCGAGGGCTGAAGCTGCGGCTCCAGTTATTGCGCCCGCGCCCATGCCGTCGCCGGATACAGCGCCCGCGCCAGCCGGCACGCCCGGCCAATAAACACCGGATTGATAGCGGCTGGTCCCGCCGGGCGGGATTTTGAGGCATTGAAATGAAAGTCGCCGTCACAACTTTGGCGTTTTGCGTCGCCGCCCTGCTGGCGCTGGGGCTGGTGATGCTCTACAGCTCGAGTGTGACGCAAGTCGGTGCGCACTACCTGATGATGCAACTCATCTGGTGCGCGTTCGGCTTCGTCCTCTGCGTGACGGCGACCGCCCTCGATTATCAATGGCTCAAAAAATTCGCCTGGCCGATTTTCATCCTCGCCGTGGTTTTGCTCCTGCTGGTGCTCGCCCCGCACATCGGCAGAAAAATTAATGGCGCGCGCCGCTGGTTCGATTTCCACGGCATGCGCTTTCAACCGTCCGAGCTCGGAAAAATCGCGCTGATCATCATGCTCGCGTGGTATGGCGACCGTTACCAGCGGCAGATGCAGACCTGGAAACGCGGCATCATTTTTCCCGGCGCGCTCATTGTGTTGATGCTCGGTTTGGTCTTCGTTGAACCGGATCGCGGTACAACCATCCTGCTCGCCGCCGTCAGCGGTACGATGCTGCTCATCGCCGGTGTCCGTTTGAAATATATTGTTCCGCCCGTTCTGCTCGGTGCGGCCGGCCTGGCAGTTTCCATTCTGCACGACCCGATGCGCCTGCGGCGTATTTTCGGTTGGTGGGACATGGAACAGCACAAGGACGGCGTCGGTTATCAGGCGTATCAGGCCATGATTGCTCTTGGCTCCGGCGGCTGGAACGGCCTTGGCCTCGGCAACGGACGACAAAAGCTCGGTTTCGTTCCGGAAGATCACACCGATTTTATTTTTTCAATCATCGGCGAAGAACTCGGTTTGATCGCGACGCTGCTCGTCGTTCTTGCGTTTGTCGTCATCGCCATTTGCGGAATTTACATTGCGCTTCGTGCGCGCGACCCGTTTGGCAGTTTGTTGGCGGCAGGGGTCACGTTTTTAATCAGCCTTCAGGCCGCCATCAACATCGGCGTCGTCACCAGCGCGCTGCCGAACAAAGGCCTGCCCCTGCCATTCATCAGCTACGGCGGCTCGAACCTGCTGGCCATGCTCACGTGCGTTGGTCTGTTGTTCAGCATCGCCCGTCATGCGCCCGCGCGGGAAAAGGTTCGGGCAACGGCCGCGGTAATTGACGAAAATCCATTCGCCGCCAAAGCCACATGACTTCACCCGGAGCCAACACGCCCTTCGTCGCCATCGCCTGCGGCGGCACGGGCGGGCATCTGTTTCCGGGTCTGGCGGTGGCGGAACAACTTCAGAAACGCGGCTGTGCCGTGGCCCTGCTGGTTTCGCCAAAGGACGTGGACCAGGAAGCCGTGAAATCCGCGCGCGGCATGGAAATCGTCACGCTGCCCGCCGTCGCGTTGCAAAATCGCAACTATCTTTCGTTTGCGCGCAGCTTCTGGCAATCGTGGCGCGCGTCGCGAAAATTATTCAAATCGCGTCCGCCGCACGCCGTGCTCGCCATGGGCGGATTCACCAGCGCACCGCCGGTGCTGGCGGCCGGAAAATTCGGCGCCCGGACATTTTTGCACGAATCCAACACCATCCCCGGCCGGGCCAACCGTTTTCTTGCGCGCTTCGTGGACGAGGCGTTTGTCGGTTTTCCGTCGGCGGCTGCGCGCCTTCGCGCCCGCAAAGTGACAATGACCGGCACGCCCGTCCGTCCGCAATTTCAGCCGGGCGATTCCGCTGCGTGTCGCGCAAAATTGTTCGGTGTCCCGCCTTCAGGCGGAACTTTTGAGCCGCCTGAAGGCGGGACACCCAACCCGCGACCGGTCGTGCTCGTCATGGGCGGCAGTCAGGGTGCGAGCGGCATTAACGACATGATTGTGTCCGCGCTTCCGTCGCTCGGCAACCGCGCCGCAGCCTGGCAATGGTTGCATCTCACCGGCCCGAACGACGCGGAAAAAGTGAAGCAAGCCTACGCCGCGCGCGGATTCAAGGCCGTCGTAAAACCCTTTCTTGCGGAAATGGATTTGGCTCTCGGCGCGGCGACCGTTGCCGTGAGCCGTGCCGGCGCGTCGTCACTCGCTGAAATTGCCGCCATGCGCTTGCCGTCGTTGCTCGTGCCGTTTCCCGCAGCGGCGGGTAATCATCAATTTTACAACGCGCAGGCTTTTGAAACGACCGGTGCGGCGCGATTGCTCGAACAAAAAAACGCGACGCAGGCAAAAGTCGCCGCTTTGCTGTGTGAATTGGTTGAAGACCCGGCCGCCCGCGCGAAAATTCAAACCGCGCTGGCGCAATGGCACGCGCCCAAAGCAGCGGAGCAAATCGCGGAAATCATGTTGGAAGCCGTCGCCCGATGCCAGAAAGAGGTTGCCGGGCAATCGCACCCGTCAACTTGTTCCTGCGGTTGCGCCGATAAGTCCACGAAGCAGGCGGTGTCACTGGGCGCATGACCCTGACCGATTCCATTTTGGAACGACCGATGAAAGCCGGAACACATATTGCCGACGAGCTCGCTGAACACGTTTCGCGCGCGACGATGATTCGCCGTAATGAATCGCTGGCAAAGCACACGACCTTGCGCGTTGGCGGTCCGGCGGACGTGTATGTCGAACCGGCGTCGGAGGACGATTTGGCGGGCGTGCTGAAGTTTTGCGGCGAGCGCAACCTGCCGTTTTTTGTGATTGGCCGCGGCTCGAACCTGCTCGTGCGCGACGGCGGCTTTCGCGGCATGATCATTTGCCTGGCGCACGCGAGTTTCAGCCGCATTGAAATTGCCGGTGAACGATTGCATTGCGGCGCGGGGGCAAAATTGAAAAATGTCGCGGTCGAGGCGAAGCGAAATGGTTTGAGCGGCGTGGAATTTCTCGAAGGCATTCCCGGCAGCGTCGGCGGCGCGTTGCGCATGAACGCGGGCGCGATGGGCGGTGCGACATTCGATGTCGTCGAGTCGGTGCGCCTGATGGATTTCGCCGGCGACGTGCGCGAACTCGCGCCGAAGAAAATGTCGGTTGAATATCGCAGTTGTGCCACTTTGAAAACGAACATTGCGCTGGGTGTCGTGTTCAAATGCAGACCCGCGCCGAGCGGGGAAATCGAGAAGCGCATGAAGGCGTTCAGTGAGAAGCGCTGGGAATCGCAGCCCGCCGCGCCAAGCGCCGGCTGCCTGTTCAAAAATCCCGGCACGATTCCGGCGGGCAAATTGATTGACGAACTGGGATTGAAAGGCTCGCGTGTCGGCGGGGCGGTGGTTTCCGCCGGGCACGGAAATTTCATTGTGAACGACGGCAACGCAACGGCACGCGACGTTTTGGAATTGATTGCGATTTTGAAACGGCGCGCAAAAGATGAGCGCGGAATTGATTTGCACACGGAAGTCGAAATTATTGGAGAGGACTAAAAGCATGGCTTTGATAAATAATGACTAAACACCCAATGGCAAAACATGTTCGTAATCATCGCGTGGTCATTTCATCGTGCATCATTACGGTGATGATTTGTTTCCATGTTTTTTCTGTTGGTTTGGTGGCAGCGATCGAGCGTTGTACTTGTGACGGGGGGCGACTTAATTGGTTGCCGTCTGTTCCTGGGGTAATGACCGCATTAAAAATCTATGAATGGCCGGCTGATTTGATATCAAAACTGCCGGTTGCCCGAAAATCTTTTGAAATGTCAGCCGACTTTTGGTGGGTGCTAACAGACCCACCGGGTACAACGCCGTAAATTGCCAATGCCACGGAAACTACACATCACAGTCATGTTGGGCGGGCCGAGCGCCGAACGCGAAGTATCGCTGCGTTCCGGCGCCGGCGTCGTGAAGGCATTGCGTTCGCTCGGCCACACAGTTTTTGAAATTGACCCGAAAACACCGGACTGGGTTTTGCCGCCGGAGACAGATGTCGTGTGCCTCGCGCCGCTTCACGGAACTTACGGCGAAGACGGCACAGTGCAACGGCAGCTTGAAAAACTTGGCGCGCTTTACACCGGCTGCGATGCCGAGTCGAGTCGCATCGCATTTGACAAGGTGTTGACGAAAAAACGCTGTCTCGAAGCCGGAGTTCCGACGGCAAAATTTTTGGTCGTGAATTCGGAAAAAACTCCGTGGCCGGAAAACTGGCAGCCGCCGCTGGTGGTGAAGCCGGTGCGGCAGGGGTCGAGCGTCGGATTGCAATTTGTCGAGCGGGTTGAAGACTGGCAGAATGCGCTGGCGGAAGCGTTGAAGTTTGATTCGGAGGTTTTGGTCGAGGAAAAAATCGCCGGTCGGGAGACGACGGTGGGCATTTTGGCCGGCCAACCGCTGCCGATTGTGGAAGTCCGGCCCAAAACTGGCAGTTACGATTACAAAAACAAATACACGGCTGGCTGCACGGAATATTTTTGTCCGGCGGATTTTGATCCTGCGATGACGAAGTGCATTCAATCGGCGGCGTTCGGAGCGTTCCAGGCGGTTGGCGGTCGTGATTATGCGCGCGTGGACGTGATGGTGCGCGCCAGCGGCGAGCCGGTCGTGCTGGAAGTGAACACGCTGCCCGGGATGACGGAGACGAGTTTGCTGCCGAAGGCGGCGGCGGCGGCGGGGCTGAATTACGCGCAGCTTTGCCAGCGGATGGTGGACCTGGCGTTGAAAAGGAAATAGTTGGGAACATCGAACGCCGAACATCGAACATCAAACGCTGAAGGTTGCGAGACGATGAATATTCGATGTTGGAAGTTGGGTGTTGGATGTTGGATGTTCGGCGAAGCTAAAATTTGAAAAATGTGGTTTAGGCGCGAACAAAAAAACCGGCGGTTGCATCGCGGGCACGTGCTTGACGTAAAGCTGCGTTCCGACCAGGTGCGCGCGACGCGCATGCGAATGGCGTTAATTTTACTGCTAGTGCCGGTATGTACGATTTTCGGTCTTTATCTGCTCTGGCGCACGGGCGAGTGGGCGTTGGACAAATTCGTTTACGAAAACTCCGAGTTTGCGGTTCAACACGTTGAGGTGAAAACCGACGGCATGATTGCGCCGGATCAACTGCGCCGATGGTCGGGCGTGAAACTCGGCGACAATTTGATTGCGCTCGATTTGACGGCGGTGAAGCGGAATCTGGAACTGGTTTCGACGATCGGTTCCGTCTCCATCGAGCGCATCCTGCCGCGCACGTTGAAAATCAGCGTGACCGAGCGCGATCCGGTGGCACAAGTGAACATCCCGCGCGCCGATGCGTCCGGTGGCATCGCGGTGGCGGTGTTTCAGCTCGACGCGGACGGCTATGTGATGCTGCCGCTGGACCCGCGGTTGTGCGTGGTCCCGCTGGCGCAGGTGAGCGACCAGTTGCCGGTGATTGTGGGACCGAATGTGTTTCAATTGCAGCCGGGGCATCGCGTTGAATCGCCGCAGGTGCAGGCGGCGCTGGAATTGATCGGCGCCTTTGACCATTCGCCGATGGCCGGGCTGGTGGATTTGCGACGCATTAATGTGTCATTGCCGGGAGTCGTTGTCGTGACGACGGGGCAGGGCGGCGAAATTACTTTCGGTTTGAACAATTTGGAGCAACAATTGCGGCGTTGGCGCGAAATTTACGATTTGGGACAGCGCATGAACAAAGCGGTGGTGTCGCTCAATCTGGCGGTTTCCAACAACGTTCCAGTCCGTTGGATGGAAACTGTCGCTGTGCCGTCCGCATCGCCCAAGACAGTCAACCCCGCACATACCCGGAGGAAAAATGTTTGATGATTCATCCATTATCGTCGGTTTGGAAATCGGCACGTCCAAAGTCTGCGCCGTCGTCGGCGAGCGAAACGCCGATCCCGCGGGAGCGGGATTGAACATCATCGGTCTCGGCCAGGCGCGCTCACGCGGCGTGCGCAAGGGCGAGATCGTGGACACCACGCAGGCCGAGGAGGACGTGCGCAACGCCATCGTCGAAGCCGAGCAGATGGCCGACGTGGAAATCCGGAACGTTTATCTCGGCGTCACCGGCGCGCACATCCGCGGCTTCAACAATCGTGGCGTGCATCCGGTGGTTTCCGCCGACCGCGAAATTTCCGAAGACGACGTGCAGGACGTGGTTAAAAACGCGAAGGCGATCAATTTGCCGACGGAAAACAACGTTGTCCACGCCATCCGCCAGCATTTTTTTGTGGACGGCCAGGACGGGGTGACCAATCCCGTCGGGATGCTCGGTTCCCGGCTGGAGGTGGATGTCCACGTTGTTCACGGCAACACGAACCATCTCCAAAACGCCATCCGCCTCGTCAAAGGTTTGCAACTGGAAGTGGATGAAATTGTTTTCAACGGCCTGGCGTCGTCGCTCGCGCTGCTGTCCAACGAACAAAAGGAACTCGGCGCGCTGGTCATTGACATCGGCGGTGGCACGACGGACTACGTCGTTTACACCAATGGCGTCATCCGGCACACGGGCGTTCTGGCGATTGGCGGAGATCATGTTTCCAACGACCTGGCTTACGGCCTGAAAGTGCCATTGAGCCGCGCGGAAAAACTCAAGCTTGAATTCGGCTCGGCGCTCGTGGATGAGGAAACCAAAGGTCAGACGATTACCATAACGAACGAACTCGGCCTGCCGTTGAAAACGGTCAATGTCGAACATCTGCGCCGCATCATGTCGCTGCGGCTCGAAGAAATCTTCCAGCTGGTCGGGCAGGATTTGGAGCAGGCCGGACTCTTCGATTATCTGCGCGCGGGTATTTTTCTGTGCGGCGGTTGTGCCCGCGTCCCGCAAATCGCGGCGCTGGCCGAGCAGGTGATGCAAATGCCGGTGTCGCTCGGGCAGACCAATTCCGTCAGCGGCCTGAAATCCGCGCTCGACCAGCCGGAATTTGTCACCGCCATCGGGCTCGTCAAATTCGGCTCGTTCAAAACCCGCAAACGGGGGGGCAAACCGTCTCTGGCGCAGGGAATCAAGGGCGCCCTTGGGCGGCTTTTGCAGCGGCCATGAGCCACAAATGACTAATTTCCAAATCCTAATGACTAAAGAATTCCCAATGACTCAATTCCGAAACCGGCCAGCGCGCTTCTGCTGTCATTGGTCATTTGGACTTGGTCATTCGTCATTAAATTTACCCGTGCTGTTTGCGGTTGAAAATTGAAAGGCTGGTCATGATTATGAAAACCAAAGTTCAAGCTTCAGCGGCAATTCTCGAGCCGGCCAAGGCTCCGGCGGTGAAAATTTTCGGCGTGGGCAGCGCCGGCGTCGCCATGCTCGACACGTTGAACGGCGGGGATTTTGCGGGCGCGGGTTTTGTGGCGGTCAACACCGACGCGTCATCGCTTGCAGCGTCGTCCGCCGCCATCAAAATTCAACTCGAAACGAAATTGCTGCGCGGCCTGGGCACTGGCGGCGACCCGGAACGTGGCCGTGCGATTGCCGAGGAACAATTTGCCACGCTCAAAACCGCGTGCGACGGCGCGGATGTCGTGTTTGTGGTGGCCGGTCTGGGCGGCGGCGCGGGCAGCGGCATCAGCTCCGTGCTCGCGCGCGCGGCGAAGGAAGCCGGTGCGCTGGTGCTTGCGTTTGTGACGCTGCCGTTCGCGTGCGAGGGCAACCGCCGCCAGCAGCAGGCACAGTCAGGACTCGACCAGCTCAAATCCGTTGCCGACGGCGTCATCTGCCTGCCGTGCCAGAAGACGTTCAAGTTGATTGATGAAAACACCAGCGTGCTCGACACGTTCCGCATCACCGACGGTCTGCTGGTGGAAAGTGTGCGTGGCGTCTGGCGTTTGCTCACGCGGAAGGGTTTGATCCGGATTCATTTCGACGATTTGTGCGCGTTGCTGCGCGACCGCCATTCCGAAAGTGTGTTCGCCTGCGTTGAAGCCACCGGCCCGGCGCGCGCGAGAGAGGTCGTCGAAAAATTGATTGCGCATCCGCTGCTCGACGAAGGCCGGGCACTGGCCGAATCCAGCGCGGTGCTGGTCAGCTTGATGGGCGGGAAGGAATTGGCAATGGCCGAGGTGAATCGCGTGATGGAACAAATCAGCCGTCAATGCGAACGCGCGCAAATCATCATGGGCGCGGCCGTGGACGAAACGCTGAAAAACCGTTTGTCCGTGACGGTGATTGCGGCAAAACAAGGCCCGGTTCCCATGGAATTGCCTCCCCTCGCGGCGTCCGGTGATTCAGTTGAACAAGTGACTCCGCGTGGCATAATGGCGCGGTCGGGTCCGCGTTGCGCTTCGCTGGCGCCGTCATTGACACCTGAGCAGCGCGAACAGATTTTGGCTAAAAACGCCGGAACTCGTGCGCGGAAAACCGGTCCCAAAATGCGCCAGGCGCAGTTGCCGCTGGCGATTATTTCCAAGGGACGTTTTGACAAAAGCGAGCCGACGATTCACAAGGGCGAAGACCTCGACATCCCGACCTACGTCCGCCGCGGGGTGGCGTTAAATTAGGGAATCATACCAATTCCCGTCGTATTCCACTGACGTAGGGCGCGTCAGTCCTCTTGCGCGCCGCTTTTTCAAAATCATGCCCGACGGCGCGCACGGAGTGACGCGCCCTGCTAAAGTTCTCACCCTGCCTTTTTCAGTAATTCTTCGACCAGTCAATCAGCGTGCCGTTGGTGCCGAAGGTCAATTGCAGCACGTGGTCATTGTGGCTGGTTACGATGGTTTGGCCCGCACCGAGGCCATGGTTGCCATAATAGGACATGCCGCTATTGAAGCGGGGACCGGCCGGGGGTTGGACAAACCATTTGGACTCGACTTTGCCGTCGCTGAGTTTGGTCTGCCGGTTCGGCAGGCCGAATTCGCTTATGGCCTGGTTATACGTGTAATGCCCGACGCGGCTGTTCCAATCAACCGGTTTTGTTGTGGCGCAGCCGGTGACGAGCGTAATGGCAAGCAACAAAATGGCGGGCAGTGAAAACTTCACAACGGGGTTCATTTTCATAAGTGCAATTTAGCAGAACGTATGCCACCTGCAATGATATTGGTAGGGCCGCGCTGCTGCGCGGCTTGGACGACCGGCAGGTCGTCCCTACCGCTCTTCCTTCCGCGGAAACAGGGGCGCGGGTTCGCCGATTTTGTGGCCGGCGGGCAAACCGCCCCAGGTCGCGGCGTCGAGTTTGTCCGGTGTGCCGGTCAAACCGAGTTGCGCGTAAATTTTCACCGCCGTGCCGGGCAAAAACGACCACAGCAAAACGGCCAGCACGCGGCAGGCTTCCGTCAGGTTGTAGAGCACTTCGTCGAGCCGTTTGGCCTGCGCCGGGTCCTTGGCCAGGCTGAACGGCTTGGTCTGGTCCACGTATTGATTGGCGCGGGTGACCAGTCCCCAGATGCTTTGCAACGCGGATTGAAGCTGGTTTTGTTTCAGCAACGCGCGGGTCTCATCCGCGGCTTTCGCGGCGGCGGCGGCGAGTTCGTCATGCTTCGCCGGCACGACGCCGTTGCGGTAACGTTTGAGCATCGAGAGCGAGCGGTTGATGAGATTGCCCAAACCGTTCGCCAGTTCAGCCTGATAACGTGACTTGAATCCGGCGTCCGTCCAGTTGCCGTCGGGGCCGATATCCAGTTCGCGCAAGACATAAAAACGAAAGGCGTCCAGACCCCATTCGTCAATGACCGCGATCGGGTCAACGATGTTGCCGGTGCTTTTGCTGATTTTCGCCCCGTCCTTCTGCCACCAGCCGTGGACGAGAATCTGTTTCGGCAGCGGCAGGCCCATCGCCTTGAGCATGATCGGCCAGAAAACCGCGTGAAATTTCACAATGTCCTTGCCGACGACGTGAATGTCGGCGGGCCAGAGGCTGAGTTGAGGGTTAAGGGTTGAAGGTTGAGAGTTTTTCAGTGCGGACAAGACAGTTGGATCGCCGTGGGCGGCGGGGATGCTGATGTAATTCACCAGCGCGTCGAACCAGACGTAGGCGACAAAGTCTTTGTCGAAGGGCAGGGGAATGCCCCAATTCAAACGCGCCGCCGGACGGGTGATGCACAGGTCTTCAAGTTCGTTGTTTTTGAGAAAGCCGAGCACTTCGTTGCGCCGGTAATCAGGCTGGACGAACGACGGATTTTTTTCGAGGTAATCAATCAACCACTGCTGCTGCTCCCGCAGTTTGAACCAGTAGTTGTTTTCCTCCAGTTCGATGACCTCGCCGTAGGCCGGGTCGAACGTGCCGTCGGGTCGACGGTCCTTGTCGGTCAAAAAGGTTTCCTCCTTGGTCGAGTAAAAACCCTTGTAAGTCTTCCGGTAAAACTGTCCGGCGGCGTGGAGTTTTGTGAGGATGGCCTGGACGACTTCCTTGTGGCGCGGCTCGGTGGTGCGGACGAAATCGTCGTTGGTCAGTTCGAGTTTCTTCGCAAACGCCTTCCAGTCCACCGCCAGTTCGTCGCAGTAAGCCTGCGGCGATTTGCCCTCGGCTTGCGCGGCCTGCTGGATCTTCTGGCCGTGTTCGTCCAGCCCGGTCAGGAAAAAGGTTTCCTGCCCCAGGCTGCGACGCGACCGCGCGATGACGTCGGCCACGATCTTCTCGTAGGCATGGCCGAGATGCGGCTGGCCGTTGACGTAATCAATGGCGGTGGTGATGTAAAACCGTTTGTTCATTGAAAAAGCAGTGTGACGGACAAAGGCGGCATTGGCAATCCCGCGCAGCGTGTGAACGAAGCAGCAAGGGCGTATCTTGGCTGCCACCAAGGTAGGGCGGGCGCTGCCGCGCCGCCCAAACTCCCGCAAGAACAAGCGAAGCGATGTTCTTGCCCGTCCTGCCGCCAGCATTGCTGTGCTCGCTGGCGGTGAGGTCAGGGCAAAGCGGCCACTTTGCCCTGCCAGAATTGGTGGCAAGTGCCAAGATGTGCCCAAGCGGCAATCGCGCTTGCCGCAGCGCAATTTCGCGCTATAATGCCTATCGGCTGTGGCGGAAAACCAGCCGGCAAACAAAAACCGCATGACAATCGAACTTTCAAACTTCGCCGCGCGCCTGCGCGAGACCATTCTTTCGTTTTCCAATGTAGGAGACGACGTAAGGAGTCTCTATTCAACTGCTGGCAGGGCAAATAATGAGCCTCCTCACGTCGGCTCCTACGAAAAAGATTTTAACCAGCTTGCGCTCGAACTCTTCGCGCTTCAGTTCAAACACAATGCCGCCTACCGGAAAATCTGCGAAGCGCGGGGTCTTGCGCCGGGAGTCGTCGAACATTGGACGCGAATTCCGGCCGTGCCGACATCGGCGTTCAAGGAATTGGAATTGACCTGTCTGGCGCCGGGCGAACGCATCACGGTTTTCCATTCCAGCGGCACGACGGAACAAAAGCTCAGCCGACATTTTCACAATGCGGAATCACTGGCGGTTTATGAAGCGTCGTTGTGGTCGGGGTTTGTCCGGCACGCCGTGCCTGATTTCGGATTGGAACAACCCGTTGGCAAGGCGGAAAAACAATCCGCAATCCGCAATCCGCAATTCACAATTTTAACTCCGCCGCCGGCGCAGGCGCCGCATTCATCCCTCGTCCACATGTTTGAGACCGTGTGGCAAAAATGTGGTGGGGCGAACGTCCCCGCGAGCCGGACGGCATTTTTTGGCAGCATTGCGGCGGACGCCTCATGGGTGTTGGACTTTGGCCGTGTGCTGAATTGTTTGCGTGAAGCTGTTGAACAGAACCGGCTGCTAATCCTGTTCGGAACCGCTTTTTCATTCGTCCATTTGCTGGATTTTTTGGCGGAGAGAAATCTGCGTTTCGATTTGCCCGCCGGTTCACGGGTGATGGAAACCGGCGGCTATAAAAACCGTTCACGTTCGATACCAAAGACCGAACTGCATAGACTCATCACCGAAAGGCTCGGGGTGCCGTCCTCGCACATCATTTGTGAATACGGCATGAGCGAGTTGAGTTCGCAGGCGTATGATGGTAGGGCCGCGCTGCTGCGCGGCCAAGATTGGGGACGAGCAGCAGCTCGTCCCTACCGGGTTTTTCGTTTTCCCCCGTGGGCACGGGTGCAGATTATTTCACCCGAAACCGGCTGCGAAGTGGCCGACGGCGAGACCGGGTTGATTCACGTCTTTGACCTGGCGAACGTTTTTTCCGTCATGGCCATCCAAACGGAAGATTTGGGGATTCGCCGCGACGAACATTTTGAATTGATTGGCCGGGTGGCATTGGCTGAAGCTCGGGGTTGTTCATTGATGACGGTTTGAAAACAAATTTTATGAAACGAATCTACATTCTTTTTTGCCTGCTGGCTTTGGCGGGATTGGCCTATGTTTTTAGACCCTACATTTGGGCGGCCATTTCTCCCGTGGCGATGAAGTTCACCAAAGCCAAAACGGTTGCCGAGCGACTCAATCAGTTTGGCGCAACAGCCCGGGGAAGGTGGAAACCCTATTTTGACAAGGCGCAAACCGCCTATCCGCCGGCAGGCGTGAAACTTGTCGCTTTGAAAACCGAACGGGTTTTGCAGGTTTATGCCGTCGGCCAATCAGGTCGAAGCCACTGGATTCGTTCGTATCCCATCCTCGCGGCCAGCGGCATCCCGGGACCAAAGTTACAGGAAGGTGATGGACAAGTGCCGGAAGGCGTTTACCCAATCGAATCACTCAATCCCAACAGCCGTTATCATGTGGCATTGCGGGTTGGCTATCCGAATGCGTTTGACCGTTCGCAGGCGGAAAAGGAGGGACGCACCAAATTGGGCGGTGACATTATGATTCACGGCAGTTCGGTCTCGGTGGGATGTCTGGCCATGGGTGATGAAATCGCGGAGGATTTGTTTGTTTTGGCGGCGGACACGGGATTGCCGAACGTCACTCTGATTATTGCGCCGGTGGATTTTCGAAAGGGGAAATCGGTTCCCAAACCGGTCAAACTGCCGGATTGGACAATCATACTCTATTCACAAATCAGAGTACAACTCAACGGGCTGCCGCCGGAAGAATCAAAATGAACCTGCCCAACTATTTTCTCGCCGATTTGCCGCCGGAGGCGGTGCTGTCGCCGGCAATGGTCACGGAGGCGTGCCAGACGCTGAAACGCAACCGCGCGCAATACCTGGCGCAGCGTTCCACGGACAGCCTGGTCAAAGTGCTGTGCGACGTGGCGGAGGCCTGGTTGAAACCGGACAACGCCTTTCGTCGGCGGGCGCTCGAATCCGGGCCGGGAAAAACCGGTTTTTCCCAGGCAACCTTGCAAAAGGGACTCGACCATTTTTTCCGGCAGTTCACGCCCGACAATTTTCACGCGTTGCTCGTGCAGGAATTGGGCGACGCGCGGCGGCTCGACCGGTTTGTCGCGTGTGGCGGCGACGCCCCCGTCGCCGGAGTTTCTGGTTCTGGATCAAATCGGGCGGCACTGGCCGTCGGACCGGAATTGCTGGTGCACATCGCGGCGGGCAATCTCCCGAACCCGGCGCTGATGAGTATTGTGCTCGGCCTGCTGACGCGTTCGGCGCAGTTCGTGAAATGCGCGCACGCTGCGGCGTTTCTGCCCCGGCTGTTCGCCCATTCGATTTACGACGCGGATACCAAACTCGGCGCCTGCCTGGAAATTGCCGAATGGCGCGGCGGCAACGTTGAACTGGAGGCGGCATTGTTTGCGGAGGCGGATTGCGTGACCGCGACCGGCAGCGACGAGACGCTGGCAGCCATTCGCTTGTGTTTGCCGGTCAAAACCCGTTTTCTTAGTTACGGTCATCGCGTGAGTTTTGGTTTTGTGGCCGGTGCGGTTTTGCATGGTTCGCATACCCGGCAAATCATTTCGCGCGCGGCGGACGATGTGGTGGCTTGGAATCAACTGGGCTGTCTTTCGCCGCACGTGGTTTATGTGCAGACCGGCGGCGAAGTGTCGCCGGAGAAATTCGCGGAGCTGCTCGCGGACGAACTGGAGCGGCGCGAACAAACCGAACCGCGCGGTGAATTGCCGGCGGAACATGCGGCGGCCATCGCGTCGCGTCGCGGGATTTACGAGGTCCGCGCGGCACATTCACCGGAGACAACGCAGCATTGGTGCAGCCGGAATTCAACGGCGTGGACGGTGGTTTATGAGGCGGACGCGAGGTTTCAACTGTCGTGCCTGAACCGGTTTATTTATGTAAAGGGCGTCAGGGATTTGGCGGAGGCGTTGCAAAATGCCGAAACGGTACGCGGCCAGGTCTCGACGGTCGGCCTTGCGGTGCCAGAGCACAAACTGGAGGAACTGGCGGCGCAACTGGCGCGTTGGGGCGCGACGCGGGTGTGTCCGCTTGGCCGGATGCAAAACCCGCCGCTGACCTGGCGGCACGACGGCCGGCCGGCGCTGGGAAATTTGGTGACGTGGACGGATTGGGAAATGGGGTGATGGAGTGGTGGAGTAATGGAGTGATGAAATTCCCCAACACTCCATCACTCCAATACTCCAGTCCCCAAACTTTTATGAAAATGGAATTGCGAAAGACGTTTCAATTCGAGGCGGCGCATTTGCTGCCGCGTTTGCCGAAGGCGCACAAGTGCCGGCGACTGCACGGGCACAGCTTCAAGGTGGAAATCGTTGTGGCGGGCGAATGCGACGCCAAGCTAGGCTGGTTGATGGATTACGCGGACATTTCAGCAGCGTTCAAGCCCATCTGGGAGAAGCTCGACCATCGTTATCTGAACGACATTGCCGGTCTGGAAAATCCGACGAGCGAAGAAATCGCAGCATGGATTTGGAAAAAACTGAAGCCGAAGCTGCCGTTGCTCACCGAAGTCGTTGTGGCGGAAACCTGCACGGCGCGGGCGGTTTATCATGGTGAATAAATTTATTTGCAAAGCAAGAATTGACGAAACGCATTGAATTCCTTTAACGAATGATGGCAACGGACCAACAACTTGAGGTGACCCATGAATAAACCCGGAAGCACAGCCGCCTGGCAGGACAAACTCATCGAATACGTCATCAGCCACAGCGGCGCGCTCATTGCGGCGCTGGGCGTGGCGGTGATTGGTTTCATTGTCGCGCGTTGGATCGGCAAACTGATGGACCGCTGGCTGACGAACAAGGCGATGGAACCGTCGGTACGGATGCTTTTGGTGCGCATTGCGAGGTTGCTTGTCTTCGGCATGGCCTTGGTCGTCGCGCTGGGCACGGCAGGAGTGGATATCATGGCGCTGGTCACCGTCACCGGCGTGGCTGGTATAGGCATTGGTTTGGCGATGCAAGGCGTGCTCAGCAATATCATGGCCGGGCTGACGATTATTTTCACGAAACCCTTTCGGTTCGGCGAATATATTGAAATTGCCGGCGTGCAAGGGCAGGTGACGAGCATCGAACTTGTCTCGACCACGCTGCTGCATGCCGATCACTCACAAGTAATCATTCCCAACCGGAAAATTGTCGGTGAAATTTTGCACAACTATGGCCACATCCGGCAGCTCGATTTGTCAGTGGGTGTCGCCTACAACACAAACATCAGCGGCGCTCTGGTCATCGTGCGGGGTGTGCTGACCCGCAATGCCCGTGTGCTCAAAGAACCCGCGCCCGTCGTTGGCGTGACGATGCTGGCGGATTCATCCATTAGTGTTGCCATCAAACCGTGGACCGCGGTGGCCGATTACGACCCGGCGCAGGCGGAAATTTACCAGGCCATCGTCGAGCAATTCCGCGCGAACAAAATCGAAATTCCCTTCCCGCAACGCGAGGTGCGGATGCTCGGCGGCGCGGCCAATTGAACCGTGGGAAATCAGGCCGGCCGATGGGTGGCGGCGTGAAATGCATCCGCCGCAAACTCCCAATTCACGACGTTCCACCACGCGGTGATGTAATCCGCCCGCTTGTTTTGGTACTTCAGGTAGTAGGCGTGCTCCCAAACGTCGAGGCCGAGGAGCGGGGTGCGGCCTGAACTCAACGGCGTGTCTTGATTGGGGGTGGATTCGATTTTCAATTGCCCGCCACCGACGACCAGCCAGGCCCAGCCACTGCCGAATTGTCCGAGCGCGGCCCTGGTGAAGTTGTCTTTGAACGTGGCGAAGCTGCCGAAACCGGAATCAATGGCTTTGGCCAGTTCCCCGGCCGGTTCGCCACCGCCGGCCGGCTTCATCATCTGCCAGAACAGCGAATGGTTGAAATGCCCGCCGCCGTTGTTGCGGACGGCGGTGCGGATTTTTTCAGGAACCGAATTCAAATTTTGAAGCAAAACCCCGGCGGATTTTTTACTGAGGTCGGGAATCTCCGGCCAGTCGGCGACCGCCTTGTTCAAATTCGCGACGTAGGCGGCGTGATGTTTGTCGTGGTGAATCTCCATCGTGCGGGCGTCAATGTGCGGTTCGAGCGCGTCGTAGGCGTAAGGCAGCGGCGGCAACGTGAACGGGCCGCTGCCCACGGTGGTGATCAGTGGCTGACTCAGCTTGATCGGTTCCTGGGCGACCGCGCCGGGCAACGTAGTCGTCGTTTGGGCGACTGCGCCGGGCAACGTAGCGAACGCAGCACTGGCGAGCGCGGTGGTTTTAATGGCTTGGCGTCGGGTCATCATAATTTGGTCTCCTGGGTTTTGGGATTTCCACATTTGACAGTCAACCGGGACAAAAAGTTCAAGCGACAGCTTGCGCTTTGGCATGATGCACCTCGGCATGGACTTTTGCCAAGGCGTTGGCCAGCGCGCCCCAGTCGGCTTCCGTCGTTTCCCAACCACTGCTGAAACGCAGCACCCGGTGCGCCTCCGCGGACTTGAAATTCATCGCCGCCAGCACGTGCGACGGCTCTTCCTTGCCGGTCGTGCAGGCGGAACCGGTGGAGACCGCGAACCCGGCCTTGTCGAGTTTCGTCAGCCAGCGCAATTGTACACCTTCGGGCATTAACGCCGAAACGGTGTTCCACAAACGCGGCGAATTCACGCCGACGACGACCGTGCCGGGCAGTTTATGCAAAAGCTGCCTTTCAAAATTCTCGCGCCAGACGCCGCGCAGGATGTGTTCGCAGCGGGCGAGTTGTTTTTCGCGCGCTTCCAAGCCGGCGAGCATGGACAAAATAATCGGGACGTTTTCCGTTCCAGCACGGCGGCCTTGTTCCTGTTTACCGCCCAGGAGCAGGGGTGTGACCTGGCTTTTGTGCGGCACTTTCAAAAAGCCGACGCCGCGCGGCCCGCCGAATTTGTGCGCCGCGCCGCTGAGATAATCGCATTCGCCGAGTCCTTTGGCGGGCAGTTTGCCGAGCCATTGCACGACGTCGGAGAAGAAGGGTACTTTGTATTGACGGCAAATCGCCAGCGCCTCGCGCCAGGGCTGGAGGACGCCGGTCTCATTGTTCGCGGCCATGATACCGACGAGCCCGGGGCGCATGTCCGCGAGTTCCGCCGTCAACCAATCCAGATCAATCACGCCGTCGTGCGTGACGGGAATCAATCTGGCGCGTTTGCCAAAATAATGCCTGGCCGATTCGTGGACGCAGGGGTGTTCGATGGCGGAAATCCAGACCTCGCCCTTCGCATCGAGCGTCCGCGCAAAGTGGTGCATGACCATGTTGTTGGCCTCGGTCGCCCCGCTTGTCCAGATGATGTCCGCCGGCTGGCAGCCGAGAAAATGCGCGAGTTTTTCGCGCGCTTCCCTGAGCGCGGTGCTGGCGCAACCCCCGATTTGATGCGGGCTGGACGGATTGCCCGTAACCTTCTCGGTGGCATCGAGCCAAGCTTCGCGCGCCTCGCGCATCACCGGCGCGGTGGCATTGTGGTCGAAATAAATCATCGGCCAGACAGGATACAATCGGTGGCCGCGCTGACCAGTTTTTTGTGGGCGCTGGTAAAGGCCAGTGGACGGAATTGGGCGGGCGTCAGCCAGACACCGATTTCGGAGGGGCGAGCTTTGCGAGCCATGGAAATTTTGGGCGACGTGGAACTCCGCCCTCCGAGTTGAACGCGAAACGCTTCCAGCGTAATGCGATAGCGCGTAATCGAATGTTTCACGGTGCAAAGCGGCTGGAGGGTTGGTGGTTCAATGCCGAGACTTTTTGCTGCGCGGATAATTTCCAAATCAGGCTCCTGAACCGTAGCAGCCGACGTCAGTCGGCTCTGACTATTCTTGCAGGAATAATGAGCGGACTCATCCCGCTTTGCGGGACTGCTACGTTGGTTTGGCGCGATTTCAACATTTGGGAATTCCCACAAGTGTGCATTCACAACGCCGGCGGGCCGCTGGCGGACGAGAAATTTTCCGCCGCGCTCGACGACAAACGCAACGAATCGCCGCGCGGTGGCCGCCGTGCGCCGGCCAAGGTTTGGCAACTCCCCGACGCGGTCTTCGCGAAAGGCAACGCAAAGTTTTTTCACCGGACAAGCCGGGCATTGCGGTTGGCGTGGAGTGCAAATTAGTGCGCCAAGTTCCATGAGGGACTGGTTGAAGTGCGAGCAGGCGGATGTTTCTTCGTCCTCGTCCTTCGTTCTCGTCCTCGTCCTCGAAATTGAACGTGATGCGTGCTCAACCAGTTCTTCCGCCAGTTGCCAGAGCTGTGCATTCGTTTTCTTCTCTCGCGGATTTTCCCCGATGCCGAAAACCCGCGTCAGCACGCGGATGACATTGCCATCAAGGATTGGCTTCGGCTGATTGAACGCAATGCTGCAAATCGCGCCGGCGGTGTAGCGCCCGACGCCGGGCAGGGCGAGGACGTCGTCAAAATTATCCGGGAATTTGCCGTCATGTTTTTCCACGATTTGCCGCGCCGCTTTTTGCAGGTTTCGGACGCGGGTGTAATAGCCGAGACCTTCCCAAAGCTTGTGGATTTTGTCCAGACTCGCCTTGGCCACCGCCTTGATGGTGGGCAATTCGCGCATCCAGCGTTTCCAATAAGGAATCACGGTTTTGACCTGCGTCTGTTGCAGCATGATTTCGGACACCCAGATGGCGTAGGGATCGCGGGTGCGCCGCCACGGCAGGTCGCGCGCGTTTTGCGAAAACCAATTGAGCAGCAACACAACCAGTTTTGATTTTTTAATTTTCAGTTTTGAGTTGTTTTGCGCACGACGCATCGGCGCAGAGTTTAGTATTGCCGCGAAAGAACGCAAAGAGCACAAAAAACTTTGTGTGTCCAGCGCCGGAGGCGCGAAAGATAATAGCTCACGGTGAAACCGTGGGTTTGATCGCAAATAATTTTAAAGCCCCGGATGGGGGGCAGAAAATCAATTGGCGGAAGTCTCTGTCGCCCCGTCCGGGGCTTTATTCGTTTTGCTTTGGAACCCACGGCTGAAGCCGTGGGCTACTCTCGATCGCCGCTCTGCGGCTTCAAATGGTTTTAAGAATGCCTTCAAAAAACTTTATGTTCTTTATGTTCTTTGTGGTTATCCTTTTTCAGTGAAACCGCTGACTTCCTACACGGGCAAGCTCACCGACGAACAAGCGTCGGCGCTCGAAGCCGCCTTGAGCTCGCGCGGTTTCAAATTTCGCGCGGTGCCATACGCGCGGTTTGCCGGCGAAAAGGACAAAATCAACGTGGTGTTTTACGAGAGCGGCAAACTGGTGGTGCAAGGGAAGGGCACGCAGGAGTTCATCGAGTTCGTGCTGGAGCCGGAAGTCCTGAAGCAGGCTCGGCTCGGCTACGAGACGTTGTTGAATCCCGATTTGCTACTGCCGCGCATCGGCGTGGACGAAAGCGGCAAGGGCGATTTCTTCGGGCCATTGTGCATTGCCGGGGTTTACATCAACGAAAATGTCGTCAAGGCGTGGCAGGATGCCGGCATCCGCGATTCCAAAAATATTTCCAGCGACAAAAAAATATCCGAGCTGGCGGAAAAAATCCGCAAAACCCCCGGGTGCGTGGTGAACACCGTTGTGATTGGCAACGAAGCTTACAACCGGCTTTATGCCAAAATGAAAAGCGTGAACACGATCCTGGCGTGGGGTCATGCGCGCGTGATTGAAAATCTAATGGCGTTGCGGCATCAGATGAACCCCGCACCGGTCAAGGCCATCAGCGACCAGTTCGCTTCGAGCAAGGAAGTCGTGGCGAAGGCGTTGATGTCGCTGGGCCGGGAAATTGAACTGGTGCAGCGTCACAAAGCGGAAGAGGACTTGGCGGTGGCGGCGGCATCCATCCTGGCGCGGGACGGATTTGTGAAAGGCCTGGCGAAGCTGGAAAAAGATTTTGCCGTGAAATTGCCGAAAGGCGCTTCGACTGCCGTGGACGAGGCGGCGAAGAAATTTGTGGTGGAGCAGGGCGCGGAAAACCTGCCGAAAATCGCCAAGGTCCATTTCCGCACGGCCTTTCGCGCGCAGGACCTGCCCGAGCCGCCGAAAAAGGAATGGCGGAAGCGTTGAGAATAGTTGAGACACTCGCCCTCATCCTGACCTTAACTCTTGTGATGGCGAATAGTATTGTTGCTCATCAAGTTTGCGACCGCATTATCGTTGGCGTGAAAGATTCGGTTGGCGACTCATTCCCATCACCGGCAGAATGGAACAAACTGGGTGAGTTTTTGAGGCTTCCTGTAAGACCCGAAACCACCTAAATTCCAGTGCGGCCAGCGCTTTCATATTTACACAGGACAAGGGGGTTTGCCTGCCCCATAAATCCGGCCAGCGGCGGAACCAGTTGGAATCGCTCAAACCCATATCCGGCACCTTGGTTTTTTACGAGTCGCCGCTCCGAATTGAAAAATTGCTCGGTGAACTCAATGAAGTTTTTCCCGACCGCGAAGTCGTCCCCGCGCGCGAATTGACCAAGAAGTTTGAGGAATTCCTGCGCGGGAAACCGGCGGCGCTGCTGGAGATCGCGCAGAAATGCAGCTTGAAAGGCGAGTTTGTAGTGATGGTAGCGCCATCGGCGTAGGAGTTTCGAGCGAAATCAGTTTGGACTTTTTTTTCGCGCGGGCAGACTGTGGCGCATGAAATTCACCGCATTTGCCGTTGGTTTGGTTTTTTGTTTGGCAGCATCCGCTTCGAATTCTCCTGCCATTTATCACGACGGGTGGATTGACCTGAATAAAAACGGGAAACGGGACGTTTACGAAGACTCGTCGCAGCCGGTCGCCAAGCGCGTGAATGATTTGCTCAAGCGGATGACGCTGGACGAAAAAATCGGCCAGCTTTGGCAGCCTTCGCTCGGCGCGGATTCGGATAAACAATTTGCCGCTCAATTACGGCATGGAGAAATTGGCTCGTTCCTCGGCTCGTTTCTCGGCGAAATGAGTGAGACACCGGTGATGCGGAACAAATTGCAGCACATCGCCGTCGAGCAAGGCCGGCTTGGCATCCCGCTGATTTTTGCAAATGACGTCATCCACGGTTTTCGCACGGTTTTTCCGATTCCGCTTGCGCAGGCGTGCGCATGGGAGCCGGAACTGTTTGAGCGGACGGACACCATTGCGGCGCGCGAGGTGGCGGCGGCGGGTGTTGACTGGACGTTTGCGCCGATGGTGGATTTGGCGCGTGACCCGCGCTGGGGCCGCATCGCCGAGGGCTTCGGCGAAGACCCGTGGCTCGGCGCGCTCGACGCGGCGGCGAGCGTGCGCGGTTTTCAGGGAACAAATGTCGCCGACCTGGATCACGTCGTCGCCTGCCTGAAACATTTTGTCGGTTATGGCGCGGCTGAGGGCGGGCGCGATTACAACACGACGGAAATTTCCGAGTTCACGCTGCGCAATTTTTATCTGCCGCAGTTCAAAGCCGGCGTGGATGCGGGCGCGCTGACGGTGATGAGCGCATTCAATGAGCTTTCGGGGATGCCTGCGAGCGCCAACCGCCACACGCTCACGGAAATTTTGCGCGACGAATGGAAATTTCCCGGCTTCGTCGTCAGCGATTGGGATGCGGTTGGCGGATTGATTCCGCACGGTGTCGCGGCGGATGGCGCGGAGGCCGCGCGGCTCGCGCTCACCGCCGGCGTGGACATGGAAATGGTCTCAACCACCTACGCCGACACGCTCAAGCGGCAAATCCAGTCGGGAAACATTTTGCAAAAAAATTTGGACGAAGCCGTGCGTACGAAGGGATATTTATGCTCACAATTGACCTCAATGGGAAGAAAGCTTTGGTCTCCGGCGTAAGCTGTGGAATCGGCGCTGCAATTGCCCTTCAGTTGGCGCGGGCAGGCTGTGACGTGGCGGGTTGCGCCACCAGCGCGGCCAATACCACTGGCCCTTGCGCTTTCCGGAAAAGCGTGGAGGCAGAAGGCAGACGCACAGTGTACCACAAGGTTGATATTGCAACTTTACGCGGACCCGGCGAATGGGTCGCGCAGGCAGCCGATGCAATCGGCGGCGTGGACATCGTCGTTTCCAATGCCGGACGCAACATTTTTGCCGGCGCGGAAAATTGCGATCAGGAAGTTTGGAGTCAGTGCATGGAGTTGGATCTGGCATCGCACTGGCGGTTGGCCAAGGCGGCGAAACCATACCTGGAAAAGTCTATGCGACCGATTATAATTATCATCTCATCAAATCACGCCTGGCGTACCATCCCCGGCTGCTTTCCCTACAATGTTGCGAAGGCGGGATTGCCCGCAATGGTGCAATCCCTCGCCATCGAGTGGGCGCCAAAAATCCGTACCGTCGGCGTCGCGCCCGGATTCATTGACACGCCCGGGAATGACGCGTGGTTCAATTCCTTTTCCGATCCGGCTGCGGAACGGACTCGGACCGAGAAGAGGCATCCCGTGGGGCGGCTTGGCACAGCTGATGAAATCGGCGCGCTGTGCGCCTTCCTGGCCAGCGATCACGCCGGTTTTATTTCTGGCACCACCCTTCTGGTTGATGGCGGTGTTGGTGCCGTGATGTAAAAACGGACTAGAATCATGGCCAACCTGAAAATGGGCCGGAACGTTGAACTCGCTCTCGACGCCAAAGCGACTTTGGGTGAAGGCCCCATGTGGCACGCTCGCCGCAAAAAGCTTTACTGGGTGGATATTCTGGAAAAAAAACTTCATGAGTTTGATCCCCCGACCGGACGCGATCGCGCTTTTAATGCCGGTCAATTTGTGGGTTGTGTGGCCGCACGCAAAAAAGGCGGCTTGATGCTCGGTCTTCAACACGGTTTCGCGTATTTCAATTTCCGAACGAGAAAAGTCCGCCGCCTTTGCGACCCCGACGCCTCGCGGCCCAATAATAGATTAAACGACGGCAAATGTGATCCTGCTGGCCGGTTCTGGGCGGGAACCATGGATCTGGATGCCAAGGCGGATCAAGGCAGTCTTTTCTGCCTCGACACCAATCTCCGCGTCCGGCGTGTTCTGCGAGCCTGTGTGAAAAGTGCTGACATGAAATTCGGTAACGATCAAATTTTTGATATGGTGATATGGAAAACTTTGATGAATCGAGCAGATGGATGGGATGGTCCCATCCCAAATCTACCAAGAGCTTTCCACGAAGGCCGATTCATTCTGGCCTCCTTTCCAACCCCACTCCTCCAGCACCTCAAACCACGCCTTCCTTGCCACCGGATCCCGCAATGGAAGGCAACATTCCTGAAGGAAATTCGCGAACAGTTTGTGGATGAGGTTTTGACATTTGAAGGCGGGTCAAAGTATCGCCTAATTGGCGTGCCGTTCTATAACAACGAAGACGAAAACCGATTTAAGGAAAGCCTTGAGTCTGCGTTGAGCGAACAGGAGAAAACCGTCTAAAAAATTTCTACTAACATCTAATTTGTTGCTACACACAAATTACTAAATTCTCTAACAATGGGAAATTCCTCACCACAAACCTGAGACCAACGCCACCCTATGACCAACATCATCTATGTCCTGACCAATGAAACCATGTCTGGCTTGGTGAAGATCGGATTGACAGAAGACTCCGTCGAAAACCGCATCACCACCATGAGTGAGAGCATTGCACACTTCGCCTCACGCCATCCACGGGCGCTCGCGTTTTTGAGTCGCTTTGAGAACTTCGTTGGCGACGGCAACGTTTTCCGCAATCTGGAAATCGAACATGCCGACGACGCAGAAATCCGCGCCGTTCTGAAACGCATACTTGAAACCATCGCGCGGATGAATCGCGCCGGCGGCGAGAACTTTGTAGGCCAGCCACGGACGCTTCGTCGTTTTCATGAATCCAATCGTGCCATCGGGATCCATGCACCAGTAGTTGTCTATGGCGTAATTATCAATGACCTCTTTCATCTGATCGGGACGGCGCCTGGACCAGTAGTTGGTGCTGTGAAAGGTCTTCATGTAAAAATCAGCTTTGATGCCGGCCTTCTCCACCGCCATCGGCGTGCGCAATTCGTGGCCGGCCACGCCGGCGATGAGGCTGTTCATCTGCGCCAGATCAATGAATTTTCCGATCCGGTCAACCGCGCCTTCGCGCGACCACGCGTCGCCGAGATTGCCGACGAGAACGACGCCTTCAACGCCGGCATCCACGGCCTGCTTGATGCAATCATCCATGTTCTCTTTCGGCGCATCGAGCTGCGCGATGCACTGCATTTTGCCGCCCTTCTTGCGATAATCGCCGAAGACGCGCAGTGCGTGTTGATCCGACGGATTGAAGATCATCGTGTTGATTCCGTTCTGCTCGCACAGCGCCCACGTCTCCATGATTTTCGCGTCGGTGAAATATGCTTTGAGCAATTTGGAGACGTAAATCAGATCCCGGCTGTGCGCATAGCCGCTGACCAGATTGCCGCCGCAGATCACGCGGCTTATCTTGACCTGGCCAATCGTGCCCATCGGCATGTCGGCCTGTGTTCCGCCGACAGGCCCCGGAGTGGGCGCATCGGGTTCCTTGGCCATGAGCCTGTATTCTTCCAAGCTGGTGACAAGCGGCGCGGCGACAACCACCGCCGCCGATTTCTTCAAGAAACTTCGACGGTTGAAACGTGTGTTCATGGCACACACGTTACAACAGGCCCTTTCGCGATACAAGCAACGAAGCGGTAGAAACGGACGCGGAGAAATGTGAGCGGTGCCGGGAAGAACCCGGCAGGAGATGATGGTGCCATCAAATCTACAACTTGATCTCCACGGGAAACCTCCGCGCTGATTCAACTGGCCCCGGAACATCCATTGGGCTGGGTGCGGTCATGGTGCGACCACAGGTGGTATTTTATTGATGGGGAAAAATGTGCGCACATCAAAATAGTCAAAAAAGTTTGTTTTCCCGCCTGACAATTATGGCGAAATAGCTTGCCTTCCTCCTGCAATTGGAGCGCCGCCAGGCAACCGATTACTCCTGCCCTGGTCAAAAAAGTATTCACTCCAACTCCTATCCCATTGAACCAGTTCTTGTTTGGTCGGTTCTTTGGAGTCTGGATACACTTGAGCAAGATGATCCGTCAGCCGGTTTGGATTCATCTTCACCCTGCTCATTGCCTGGAAAGATTGCTCCATCTTATCAAAACGTTCAGTAATGATGCCCAACATTTCATGAGCCTGTTTCAGTTTGTCGTGGATGTCAGCATGATGAATTATTCTGCATACCGGCCTCTATTTGCCGGGAGCGGCCTGACTCCCTGCTTTAGACATCGTTTTGCCATCCACGATCGGCACAGCGTTTTGCGCAGAGGCCTTCGGGGCACCTGCATCAGGTTTAAGACCCAGCGCCCATTCGATTCCGCCCAGAACGTGCGCTTCATACGCCTTGCTGATCTCGGGCGAGTTCTTGCGGTCCTTCAAGTTCGGGTCAGCATCAATGATGTCCTCGCGATGGCCGAGCGAGGTGTAAAAGACGCGGCCACCCTTGTACAGTTCCGCGAGGTGCTGTGGCGGGGCCGTCTTGTGTTTACCGTATATCTTGCACCAAGAGACGGGGAAGTGGCCGGCGGAATTGTTCTCCGGATGTTTGTCGAGAATGAGCAGGTCATGCACTTTCGCGGCGTCGTAGTTCTTGAACTGATAAATTTCCTCCTGCGTGATCGTCCACGATTTGCCGAGATGCGCCGTCGCCGGATGCTGCGGTTCCTGGTTCAGGCATTCCACGCCCACCTGCGGGCCGTGGTGCTCAAATTCGCCGCCGATCATGTCAATGAATCCCGGCCAGTGATGAAAAGTGTCGCTCGCCGCATGAATCCCGATGAACGCATGGCCCGCCTTGATCCAGTCGAGCAATCCCTGCGGATCGGGAATCGGCAAATCACCGGTGGTGCTGGCGAAAATCACGCCGTCGTAATTCTTCAGCGACTCCGGCGAAAGTTTTTGCAGCGCCGCCTTCAAGGCCACTTCCCATTTGTCCTCGGCGGTTTTGAACGCGGCTTTCTGCTCTTCCGTCGCGTCCTGCTTCAAGTTCGCCGGTTTGCCGGGCGGCTGCTGCACAAAATCCACGGTGAACTCGCCGCTGTCCTTGCCCAATTGCGCGATGACTTTTTCCAGGTTCGGAATCGAGGTGTGCCGGAAGCCGGTGGTCGTCGTGACCACGAGCAGTTTTTTCGGCGCAGCCTGCAGGGAAGTCACCGCCAACGCGACAACCAGAAGGGTGGAGAGGATTTTCATTTTAAGTTTGATTGAATTTTTGATTGTCCTTCATGGTTCATTCACCACCGGCACCGGGCGCACCCAGATGTTGCGGAAGGAAACGGAGTTGTTGTGATACTGCAGCGCGATCGGGCCGGTCGGTCCGTGCGGCGTGTATTTTCCCGGCACGCGCCAGTTGGTCGCGCCGCGAATGGCCTGACGATTTTGCGCCACGATGCCGTTGTGAAACACCGTGACATAACCGGGCGACAAGACTTCGCCATTGGCTCCAAAATGCGGCACATTGAAAATGATGTCGTACGTCTGCCATTCGCCGGGCGGGCGGCACGCATTCGCCAATGGCGGATGCTGGCCGTAAATCCCCGCCGTGACGCCGTCGGCGTAGGTTTTGTTGTTGTAACAATCCACGACTTGAATTTCATATTGACCCATGAAGAAAACGCCGCTGTTGCCGCGTCCCTGGCCGCTTTCCCTCGGCGGGATCGGCTCGCGAAATTCCAGATGCAACTGGATGTCGCCGAATTCATTCGTGGTCACAATGTCACCCTTGGCGGAAACCGCCGCGCCGTCTTCCACCGTCCATAACGCCGGTCCGCCGGTCTTTTTGTCTCGCCACTGGGACAAATCCTTGCCGCCGAACAACACCACCGCATCGCTCGGAGGCGTGGCATTTTCGCTGAATGTGCCCGGCGTCACCACCGGCGGCTGCGGACGCGCCGGATCGTGGACGTGCCATTTGCCATCCGGCTGCATCGGCGTGTCCTGGAAACCGGCGACGCCATTGGTGACCACTTCGATAAATTTTTGGGCGCGCACCGTGGTGCTTGCCGCCAAAGTGGCGAGGAGAATTGTGCAGGCGATGGTTTTTGTATTCATAGGATTCGTTTTTGGAATTTGAGGGGGGTTAAATTTTTTGGGGTAGTGCGGTCCAGGCTCCACTGTGCTTGCTGCTTTTGACGCAGGTTTCGATGAACGCGATGCCGGTCCAGCCGTCCTCGACGTTCGCGTATTTGCTGCCGTCGCAGGTAAATTTTTCACCGGCCTTCCACTTACGAACGTCCGCCTCGAAACAGCGGTGCAGCCGCGCGAAGGCGTCGTGAAACGCTTCCGGGTGACCCGCCGGAATCGTCGGCTCGGCCATCAGGTCGGCCGGCAAATCCTGGGGCAAAAAACCGTCGCCGCCCGTGACCGCGCCGCGCCAATAAACGCGGTCGGGCTGGTTCGGCAGATTAATCGTGAGACTTTCCGGTTCTTCCTGCCGCCAGTGGAGCGTGCCTTTGCTGCCGGCGACGGCGAGGCCGAGGTCGTTCTTGGAACCGATGCAAATCTGCGAGGCGCGCACGAGCGCCTTGCCGCCATTGCTCAATTGACAATAGATCGTGAAATGATCGTCGAGCGCGCGGCCCTCGACGAACGTTTCCATCTGCGCCGAGACCTGCGTGACATCCAGGCCGGTCACATAGCGGAGTTGCATGAGCGCGTGCGTGCCGATGTCCCCGCCGCAGCCGGAGCCGCCCGCGCGTTTGGGATCAACGCGCCAGGACGCCTGCTGCTGGCCGGTCGCTTCGAGTTTGGTTGCCAGCCAGCCTTGGAGGTAATAACTGTCCACCCAGCGCACGTCGCCGAGCAATCCACTCTGCACGATGTAACGCGCGAACCGGCTCGTCCAGTGGCCGAGATAGGTGTGCGCCACACCAAACGGGACGTTCAGCGCCCGCGCGGTTTTCACCAGTTCATTGGCCTCGGTCAGATTCAGGCACAGCGGCTTTTCGCAAAACACCGCGATGCCGGCCTTCATCGCCTTCATCGCCGGGTCGAAATGAACGAAGTTCGGCGTGACGATGAGAATGTAATCCAGCTTTTGATCCGCGGGCAAAGCCTGGTTCGACGCAATCATCTCGTCATAGGAGGCGTAACCTTTAATCGGGTAAGGCCAGTTGGCCGCCTCCTCCAGCGCGATCTTCGGATCGGGAAACAACGCGCCGGCGACAACGCGGCGGGTGCCGTCAAAATGAATGGCTTTCTGGTGCGGATGGACGATGAAAGCGCCTTTGCCGCCGCCTACCAACCCGACATTGAGAGGTCTGTTGGACATAAATAATTTTTCGGAGTCTGTGATATTTGCGATTATTTTTTCCTGGAAAACGCCGCGTCGAAGGCGGCGGCGTTCGGCGTGAAATCTAGTTTGCGGACGAAGGCGCAGCTTTCTGTCGCGCCGTGAACGCGATCCATGCGGCCATCCTCCCATTCCACTGATAGCGGACCGCGATAGCCCACGTCGTTCAACGCGACGATGATTTCCTCGAAGTTGATGTCGCCGTGGCCGAGGGAGCGAAAATCCCAGAAGCGGCGCGGATCGGTGAAATCCGTATGTCCACCGAACACGCCCACCGAGCCGTCACCGTGTCCCCACCAAACGTCCTTCATGTGCGCGTGGAAAATGCGGCTGCCAAATTCGCGGATGAACTTCACATAGTTCACGCCTTGATAGCCGAGATGCGACGGATCGTAATTGAAACCAAAACGTGGATGGTTTTTCACGGCTTCGAGCGCGCGTTTGGCGGAGGCGATGTCAAAGGCGATTTCAGTCGGATGCACCTCGAGCGCGAAGTTGACGTTCTCCTTTTCGAACACCTTGAGGATCGGCAGCCAGCGCCTGGCGAAGTCGGCAAAGCCCTTGTTCAGGAAATCCTGGCTTGTTGGTGGAAACGCGTAGAGCGCATGCCAGATGGACGAACCGGTGAAGCCATTGACCACGGCGGGCGACGAGGCGTCGCTGCCACTCTTGCCGGGACGCGCATTGAAAAACTTGCGCGCGGCAACGGCGGTGGCTTTCACTTTTTCGGCCGCGCGTTGGCGGACGCCTTCAGGTTTGCCATCACCCCAGACATCGGCGGGGAGAATGGCCCGGTGGCGTTCGTCAATCAAATCGCACACGGCCTGGCCGACGAGGTGCGTGGAGATGGCAAAACATTTCAGGCCGTGTTTCTGAAGCAACGCCCACTTTTTCTTGACGTAATCCGGTTCCGCGAGCGCGCGGTCCACTTCAAAGTGGTCGCCCCAGCAGGCGAGTTCCACGCCGTCGTAGCCCATGGCTTTGACCTTGGGCGCGAGTTCGGCCAGCGGGAGATCGGCCCATTGGCCGGTAAAGAGAGTAACAGGTCTTGGCATAGTGATGATGAATTTACGGTTTAGTTCATTGCGAGACGCGATCGGTCGTCAGGCGAAGCCGGCGTAAGGGAATCCCGCAAAAGTATTCGCCGCCCAATTGCATTGCACTCCTGAATTCTGTGTGGATTGTCGTCCGAGGTCAAGAGTCCGATTTTCGGCTTGTGAAGCGGCTTGAAAACCGGCATTAAGAAATTATGAGCAATCCTGAAAATCCAGCCGTCAATCCTGCGCCATCTTCTGGCAATTCGCTGCCTTCCTATATTGCCGGCGCCGTCCCCAACCCGCCGGACAAGCGCGCGCCGTGGTATAAGAATACCGCGCCCACCTACGCCGGCATCTTCCTGTGGTTCGTGTTCTGGCAGGACGCCGTCAACGCGCCCAACCAAGGCGGCCTCCTCTCGTGCGGCGTGGGCTGGGCGTTCCTAAGCCTCGTCATCGCTGCGCTGGTCTGCCACTTTCTTTTCTACCTCGTGCCCGGCATGTTGGGCATGAAAACCGGGCTGCCGCTCTACATCGTCGGCACCTCCCTTTTCGGCGCGCAAGGCGGATTCATCCTGCCCGGCTTCCTGATGGGCGTGCTGCAATTCGGCTGGCTCGGCGTGAACGTATATTTTTCCTCCTTGGCACTGGCGCAGGTCATCCCGCTGCCACCGCAAGTCATCATGGTCATCTGGGGCGTGCTCGCGGCCTTCGTAGGTCTCAAAGGCATCCAATACGTCGCCAAGGTCGCCACCTACCTGCCCCTGATTCCGCTGGCCGTGCTGCTCCTGCTCCTGGCCAAGACGGTCGGTGGCATCGGCAGCTTTGACCCGCAGAAGTTCATCGCCCTGAGCGCAACCGCCGCCCCGACGGCTCCGGCGGCGCTGGGCAGCTTCGGTGTGTTGGCGTTCATGCTGACCTTCGTGGTCGGCTTCTTCGCCACGGCGGGCGCAGCGGGCGTGGACTTCGGCATGAACAGCCGGAACAAGAGCGATGTTTCCAGGGGCGGCCTCGTCGGCGTGGCGCTGGCGATCATCGTCACTGCGGGCATTTCTATGCTCATCGTCGCGGGCACCTACGGTTCACCCGAACTGAGCAAGGCCGCCGTCGCTGCCGCCGGTACGAACGGCTTGATCCTCCAGACGCCGGGCCTGATCCCGGTTCTCATGGGCAAGAGCGCGGGCTTGGTCATGTTCCTGCTCGCCATCGCGGCGTTTCCGCCGGCGTGCTTCTCCTCGTTCATCGCGGCAAACAGCTTCAAGACCACACTGCCGGGCGTGAATCCCTTTATCTCCGTCGGAATCGGCGCGGCGGTGAGCATCCTGCTGGCCGTCACGGGCCTGGCGGGCAAGGCGATTATCGTCTTCGTCATCATCGGTGCGACCTTCGGCCCGATCTGTGGCGCGATGCTGGTGGAATACCTGCTCAGCGGCGGCAAGTGGAACGGCCCGCGCGCCGGCTTCAACCCAGCCGGCTGGATCGCCTGGCTTGTGGGCGCCGTGGTGGGGGTGCTGCCGATCCTGAACATCTATCCCGTCCCGGCGGCACCGGTAGCCGCGTTTATTGTCGGTGCTGTAGTTTACTTCGTTTGCGCCAAAGCGAACCTGCTCTCGGCCACCGTGCCCATGCCGGTCAGGAAGTAAGCTGATCCATTCTAATGCGTAGTGCGACAGCCGTGTGGTCACCCCGCGCGGCTCTTTTGTTCGTCGGGCTCACCGCGTTTTTCCCGGCAGCGACGTGTCCATTTGCCTCGTGTTAACCAACTTTGATCCATTTTTCGTCACGGGCGGCTTCATACGCCGCCTGCATGACAGCGACGCGCGCCGCAGCTTCCTGCGGCTTGACCAACGGTTGATCTTGCGCGCCAGCCACGGCGTCCAGAAACTGATGCAGCGGCGGGCGGGGTGTAGCCGGCAGATCGGTGTCGGGCTTTCGACTGTCGCTCTCCGGGACTTTCTTGCTTCGATAGCGGAGTTTGTCCTCGATGATCACGGCATGGCCTTCCGTGCCGCTGATGAGCAACTGCACGGGATTTTCCAAGTCCACCCATCCCGCAGCCAGCGTGCCGATGACGCCGCTCTTGAAGCGGATGAGCGCCTCGCCGGTTTCATCGCAATCGCCGTAACGTCCCGTCACGGGTTTTATCACCGCGGTGACCGCCTCCACATCGCCAAACAGCCACATGAGGATGTCCAGCTTGTGCGTGCCAAGGTCGCCAAACGCGCCCACGCCGGCGATTTTCGGGTCAGCCATCCAACGCCATTCCGTGTCAAACAAACCGCCCAGCGAACCGCTGTGGCAATTTGAGCCGCGGACACGGGTGATGGTGCCGAAATTGCCTTTCGCAATTTCGCTTTTGAGGAACAGGTGCTTCGGATCCGTACGCTGGAAGTAGCCGGTCGTGAACAGGAGTTTCGCCTTGTCAATGGCATCAGCCATTTCCCGGCTTTCCTTGCCCGTGATGCCGAGCGGTTTTTCCACAAACATGTGCTTGCCGGCTTTTGCCCCGGCCAGAACGAGTTCATAATGACGATTCGTCTCAGACAAGATGATGACTGCGGAAATTTCCGGGTCTGACCAGATGGTTTTGACATCGGCGACCGGCTGCGCGCCGGCTTTTTCCGCGCTGCGGTCGGCGCGTTCCGAATCGTGATCCCAGACGTATTTGATATGCACATCGGCGCGTTTTTTTACCTCATCAAGGTAACCCGGCGTGTGGATGTGCGCGACGCCGGCGAAGGCCACGGTGATTTTTTTATCATCCTGCGCCCAGACCGGCAGGGCGGCGGCAACCAGGGCCGCGGCCCCGGTTGTCTTGATGAAGACGCGACGGGTGTAATTGGTTTCCATGGTTCAGGCGAGGTTCCAGCCGGTGCGGTTGTCACGTTTGACGAACTGCGCCGCTTCGGGCGCATTGGTCGCGCGCATGGCCGGGCCGTCCCATTCAATTTTTTTGCCCACCCGCAGGGCGACATCGCCGAGCAGCAAGATTTCCGTGAATTGCGCGGCGATGGCAAAACGCGAGTAACAGAGTTGCGGTTTGTTTTCCTTGATGGCGGCGATCCATTCCAAATGCTGCCGCTGGTCGTTGTCGCCGGTGAACGGGTTGCGTGGGATGACCTGCGGGATCTGCGCCACGGCCGGATGTTTTTTGAAGTGTGTAAATTTCTTGTCGTCGCGCAACTTCACAAAAAATTGCTCGCCGTAATCATCCGGGGAAAACACGGTGCCATTGTCGCCGATGAGCAGGCAGCCGCTGCCGGGAATTTCGCCGAGCATTTCGGCGATGTCCGCCAGGAGTTCACGCGGCGGCTTGTTGCTGTCATCGTGCTTGGATGGATTGTCCGCGAGCGGCTGGCCACCGTCATACCACCAGAGCGTGACGGGAGCCAGTTCAACGATGTCGTGCCGGTGGAAAAGGGTTTTGTGCGCCGCGGCAACTTCGACTTTGCGCGCGGGAAATTGAAAACGAATCTTGGAACCGATGGGATAAGTCTCCGTGTTCATCCCGCCGAAAGCTTCAGCCTCAACCTCCGTCGGGTAACCGAGGCGCAAGGCGCGGAACGTCATATTCATCGTATGACACGCCATGTCGCCGATCGCACCCGTGCCGAAATCCAACCAACCGCGCCAGTTGAATGGCTGGTAGACATCCTTTTTATATGGACGAACCGGTGCCGGACCGAGCCAGACATCCCAGTTCAGGGTATCGGGAATCGGGTCTGAACCTTTCGGCCGCGCCATTCCCTGGGGCCAGATCGGGCGGTTCGTCCAGATGTGGACTTCACGCACCGGCCCGATGATTTCGGCCTGAATACATTCGACGGCCCGGCGCAAGCCATCCGCCGCGCTGCCTTGATTGCCCATTTGCGTGACGACGCCGGTTTCATGCGCCAGGTCGCGGAGGTAGCGCGCCTCGTAAATGGTCTGCGTCAGCGGCTTCTGGCCATAAACGTGTTTGCCCAATCGCATGGCATGGGATTCGGCGATGGCGTGGAAGTGATCCGGCGTGGAGACGGTCACGGCGTCAATGCTCTTGCCGATCTCGTCAAACATGATGCGGAAATCCCGGTAAAACTTCGCCTGCGGATATTTCTGGAGCTGTTTCGCGCAATACTCACTGTCCACGTCGCACAAGGCGATGATGTTTTCGCCGCTGCAGTAATCCGTGTCGCTTGCGCCCTTGCCCGCCGCACCGATGGCGGCAATGTTCAACTTGCTGTTCAGATTGCTCCCGCGCAGCAAGGTTGGGACACCAAAAACCACCGCACCGCTGGCCAGAGTGGCGGTTTTGAGAAAGTCGCGACGCCTCCAACGAAGCGCTTGGGTATTACCGGATGATTTCATTAGAAGAAGCTAGCAATCAATTCAATCGCCTTAAAGAAATAAAACGGCCGGCAGTATCGCATGTTTATGCGACGCCACCATGTGACTTGAGGCTTGGCGAACAAGCAGGTCATTGGCATAATTTTCCAAAATCCAAGACATGGCCATACCCCAAACGGGTTGCTTGCATAAGCGGCCAGTCTGAAAAAATTGAAAACTGAGTTAACACAAAGATCACAATATGAAAATTCAACTCGCCCATCTCACTACCATCGCACTCAGCCTCGCGGGCCTCACCGTTTCCGCCGCCCCCATTCCTGAAAGCTGCCTGACCGGCGGCATCGCGCTCGGCTGTCAGGCGTGGACGTTCCGCGAATTCACCGTGATGGAGGCCATCCAGAAAACGGCGGAAGTCGGCGGCAAGGTCATTGAATTTTATCCCGACCAGAAATTCAGCCCGGGACAGCCCGGCTTGAAATTCGACCACAATGCCACCGACGAAATGGTCTCGGCGGTCAAGGCGCAGTTGGGCAAATACGGCATCCGGGCCGTGAATTACGGCGTCGTGAACATCCCCAATGATGAGGCCGGCGCGCGGAAAATTTTTGAGTTCGCCAAAAAGTTCGGGCTTTACGGCATCACCACCGAATCCGTGGAGGCGCTGGACACGATTGAAAAGCTCGTCAAGGAATATGACATCCGCGTCGGTTTTCACAACCATCCGCGCCAGCCGAACAATCCGGGCTACAAAATGTGGGACCCTCATTACGTTTTGAGCGTCGTCAAGGATCGCGACCCGCGCATTGGCTCCGCGGCCGATGTCGGTCACTGGGTGCGCTCCGGCCTGGATCCGGTGGCCTGCCTGAAAATTTTGCGCGGGCGCATCATCAGCACGCATCTGAAGGATTTGA